>Ga0315914_1001128_pt1 | contig 38687 bp, 21 predicted proteins | sample MpolenodulesMG_FD_203920 | JGI IMG/M metagenome (GOLD analysis project Ga0315914, IMG submission 203920) | Medicago polymorpha root nodule microbial communities from Los Angeles, California, United States - elongated nodules | ecosystem: Host-associated > Plants > Roots > Nodule | place: USA...
GTGAATTGTTGTCATGCAATGCTTCTAAACTGTTTTTCCAGGTCTTCTAGATGTATTGTGGATGTTAGAACTTGATTTTTGAGGTTTCTATGCTTAAAACACGATTTTCTGCATTCTGGACTGATGAATGCTCGCTTAAGCGTGCACTGCACGCTCAAGCGTGCACTGCACGCTCAAGCGTGCACAATGTCGTAACTACATGCTCGGCACGCTTACAAGCACGCTTAAGCGTACAACCCTTTTACAGCATGCCTTGAAAAACTTCTTTGTGGTCCAGAGTGTCGTCCGATGCTTTTCCTTGCAAATTTTTATAACTTTAATGAAACCTCAATGTCAAGAAACTAATGTGCAATACATGTAAAGATATCACAAATGAGTAGCATGAGTATCATTAACATTTTTCCAAAGGTGAGTGGCACATGAGAGTACGATAATACTCGTGATTATGCTCGGGTAGGAAACAAGTCTAAGAATGGGAAAAACCATAGAGCCTCGACGTAGATCGTTGAAAACTAGTATGTTAAGCTATGTAATGTTAAGATAAGCAAGTGGTGGCTCACCGCTCAACGAGTAGATTACAGACTCGTGGTGACCATTCATATAAGTTAAGTATAAGCTTCCATGTATGATAAGACCATAAGTAAGATGTAGGTGTCGTGTCTTTCCGTTATCCAAACCAAGGGGGATACGAGAGGTTCTCGCCAAGGGAACAGGATAAGCTCTGCAAGGGGGGCCCGCACGTCACTGAGGGAGTCCAATGTACCTTAGCTAGGTTTTCATCGTCATGTATGGGAATGTACTCAGGGTTACTCCACCCGATACACTCCGTAAAATGAACTCATATGATAATGTTTGTTCAACGCTAACCTCTAATATAATGATTGAATATGACTATGTTATGATATGACCATGATTATGATATTCTATTAGACATGTACAGGCTTATGCAAGTAGAGCAAGCTATGAAGTTATACCGACGATGATCTTAGGTTTTCCTCGATCGTCCGGTTTAGGATCGTGTCATGAATAAGCATGTTAGGTCTTGATGCATTTAACGTATCTCGAATTAGTGGTCTTAGGTTCCCTTGACCGCCATGACACGTATGATGTAAGGCCAGACCTATAAGATATGTTAAGAAAAATCTACGACGGATCTAGCATGCACAACCGTCTAGGTAAGCATGATCCACACACGTATAATCAACCGACAGGTTGTATTGTAGACACGTGGTGACCCTAGGTTTCCCCGAGGTTACCTATAGCCTAGGATTAGGTAGAACTTACTGAGACATTATGTCTCATCCCAATCCTCTTTGTTTCAGATTAGCAGGTTGGTGTAGCAAGCTTGTAGCCGAATGGATAATCAGCAAGTGCTCGTTCGTACCCGCTGCAGGACGTTATGGATTTTAAGGATGTATTTTCTATGTTTTGGATGAAGTATCATTGTATTGATTGATTGTACGAACGCGTATTGTTGTATAAAATATTCATTCGAAGAATTTATGTTGTAAATTTTAATGTATCCAGTATCAAGTTAATGCACATGCTAAACTTTCTAGATACGTTAGTATGGGCGTTACAATTCTTGTATATGTCCCGAAAAACTACACATGAGTATTCCAAAAATATTACGGAAAAGTGCACATGAGAGTTCCGAAAAAATTCAAAAACATTTTATATTGAATATAAAAATCTGAAATACATATCTCGAACAATATCATATGGGGGTGAACTCATATTGGATTGGGATTGAAAAATTTGAAAGTGAGTGAAAAATTAATGCTAAAGTTCAAATAGAAAAAGGGTAAAATTGGATTTTATGAAAATGTGTAGGGGTGAAAGTGCATGTGTTGGGGTATAGGGTAAAATTTCATGTGTTTGGATAAGGGTGACGAAACGGCCCAACCCATTTAGCCCACTATTTTTGGTGGGCTGAGTCGAAGTTTTGAACTCGCTTTTTATAGTAGGCTCGCCCTGCTTAACTTGTTGAAAAAACAGGGCAGGAACGGGGCGGGGCAGGCCGCCCAGTTAACTCTTTTTTTTCAGACTTATTTTATCCTTTTGGATTTATTTTGGTTGTTGGATTTATTTTAGGATTTTTTTATGTTCAAGATTTGTTTAATGTTGGCGACTTTTCTTATTTTGCTATTAAGTATGATGTTAAATTCAATAATTTGTTTTTTTTTGAGGAAAAATTCAATAATTTGTTAATTATCTTACTTTTACCACAAATTTATTTGCTGTCTGTTCTTATATATTTTTTCACGATAAAAGAAACATAGTTTTTTTTTTTTTAACAAATAAGTTGTAAAAAAAATGCATTAATAAAAGTTGTTTTTTTTTCTCTCAAAATGAAATGTTGTTTGTTTGGCGGGTTTACCCATCAACTCATATGTCCCATCAATAAACAAGACCGGGTGAGATTTTATACTCTATTACCTAATTTGATTTGCCTTATCACGTCCTGTTTTAAGCAAGCTTATACGGGACTCTTAAACGGGCCGGGTTTGCAGGATATCTTTAGACGACCAATTTTACCTTAATATAAAATATTGAATTGAAAGACAATTTTCTTTTTTACCAAATTGAAACGCAAACATAAACAACATACAGTATGTGTAATATAATAATCCATAGTAACACACAAATAAAAAAACACTGGAATAACTTTCATTTCCACCCTTTATTTATGAGTTGAAGGAGCATACAACATGTGTAAACTAATTCTACACTAGAAAAAGTTAACTACTTTTTCACTTGGTACACTTATATTTAAATTATACTGATAAAAATAAAGCGATAGACAAAAGTAGTAAATTTATTGACATGTAAAACTTGTTTACACTTACTTAGTTCCTTCAAACTCTTATTTATCTTTTATGAAATATCATATTTAGGTGGAAATTGATTGATCATAAACAAAATGATCAACACTTTTTGTAGCAGAAGCAAGCAAAACCAAAGCCTTGACGGTGACAAGCACCGAAAGTAGCATTCTCCACATCAACGCATTGTCTTTTACAGTTTTCTGTGTTAAGACAAGGTCCTGACCACGTTTTACTTCGCTTTTGACACACTTTTGCTTCCACCTCTACACATACAAAAATAAAACAAGTTAAGAACATAAATAAGGATTAATAAAGGAAAACATATTAATATAGGTTATTTGATTAGTTTGTACCGCATGTGGAAAAAAGGAGAAGGGCAAGGCAGACAAATACAAAGATGGTGTAAAATTTACTAGCAGAGGAAGTCATGTTTGCTAAGTGTGACTTTCTTTAGTGATGAGGGTGTATCTAAAAGGTGTTTGTGTCGATGTATTTATAGGTAGGAATTTAGGTAGATGACAAAATGAGTATAAATTTTTTATATGACCTAGTCCGAAAATTCCACGAGCCAGCTTGAAAATTTCAATTTGTTTTAATCTTATCAAGATAACGAGCCAAAGGTTTTATAAAAAAGATAAAAGGAAAGAAAACACGAACCCAAAGTACGATGACAAAGTCTACTATGCAAAAAATCAACAATGAAATCACTTGATAAGTAGATGACAAAAAATTTAGAGGGTTTTTTATCCTTGAGTCATACACATTAACACCGGTGAACATTTTAAATCAAAAAATTAACTATGCGACACTGTCGTACCAATTTTTTTGTTTGACTTAAAAAAAATTAGTGTTTTGGCATTTTAATTAATATAAATTGAAAAAAATTAGTATTTTTTATATGACCTAGTCTACTATGTTTAAATTACAATATCATTCCCTCCTATGTTAACATATATATTTATCTCGTTTGAAAAGTAAATATAAATTGAAAATGATACTCTCATTTTCTATGAGATGCTTAAATTAGACTCCATTCTCTTGAGAATTAAACATGTATTGAACTCTAACCACTTTTTATGTAAATAAATATTTATAACAACAGTAAACTTTAAATTAGCATTTTCTGTAAAAAAAATAAAATTCAAGTCACCGTTTAAAAAATCAATATTAATTTATTTATAACTTCAAATGTGAATGATAATTAAATTTAATTAGTTAATTATTAATTTTATGAGTTTAGAATATAAATTTTATTTTTAATTAGCTCATTTTATTAATTTGTCCAATAGTTTTTTTTAGAAATTTAATATTTATATTTTCTTATTTTGCTTCATTGTTAATAATATGTTGATAACAATACCGTGAATAAAAAATTGATCAAGAAATTTGCGTATTAGAAGTTTAATTATATTAAAATAGGCAAAAAAGGAGTGTAGATATTAACATAAGAGGGAAATAAATTGTAATTTAATCAACTCTTAGGAGATGAGAGTATAATTTTCTCTAAGAGGGGAGGAGAAAAAATATTTTACCATAAAAGGAGGGATAATATAATTTAAACATCTCTCATAGGCAGTGGCAGAGCCAGAATAAAAGGCTTGGGTGGACCACTAAATTATGAACTTTTTTTTTAGTACAAATGTTAATTGGAACAATTTTCAGTTGACAGACAGTATAAGAGTGATTTTAAACCTCCGCTAACTAGCCAAATATAAGATAGGTTTTTAATATTCCGGGTGGGCCGTGGCCAACCCTAGTCCATGAAGGGCTCCACCCCTGCTCATAGGGAGTAAAATCTACTCTAATAAACAAAAACACTATTGGATCTTTTTCATTTTTCACCAAAAGAAATAAATGATAGTGTTACACTAATTACCTGATAAAAAAAAAAACTATACACTTTTAACACTATCATTTTTTTAAGATTGATGAAATAGTATCACAATTGAAAACTCACAAACATGAGTGAGTAGCTGGGATCGAACCCCGATCAAGACGTTTGACCTAACAATTTTGTCAGTTAAGATGACAATTTTGATAGTACTTATAATTTGTACAAGAATTAGTGATACTCATGTGTTTTTTTTAACAAGGATAATTCATATAAATTTTAGCCCCGTTTCAAAAAATATATAAATTTTAGTCTAAAAAATACAATGTATAAGAAATTATGTATGAAAGAGTGGGTTTTTTTAGCACTCATCTTATACTAAGATATCACGCAATTTTAACTAATTAATTACCTTGAACAAATGATGAATCATTTGAGAAAACACGATTTTTATATTTAAATATATTAACTCTCATTAAAATTTTACTTACCCTCTCGGCTAAACGCTGAATTATAACATGATCCCTTTCTATTAGAAACTTAAGGTTAAAAAAAAGTTGTATAATTTTCAATTCTAAAAATAAAAAAATAAAAAATTGACTAATCAACCAGTAGAGTGAGTTTTCAACGCTTTAGTGAGATTTTCGATTATTTTATTTGTCCGTCCCGTTTTATGATGAGTTTAGGTGGAAGCAGTGGGATGGAATGGTCAACTTTCCCACTTTTTTGTTGATAAATTTCCTACCTCATTACTCCCTCTTTAGCAAGGGATCTAAAACTCAATTACTCAACAATGCTTAAGGATATACTTCAAACATTTTGTCGTAACATGAATGAATCAAGCTAAAGAAGAACAGTGCCGAAATATTATAACTTCACTTGTAAGCAACATTTTAAAATTGTTCTGTGATGACTTTCCTTTCGCATGAATATATATAGCTAAAACCACTATATTAATTTGGCAAATTCTATGATACACAATTTTCTTTTAGTGTCCCGATAGACCAAATCAATAAATTAATAATTAAAGGTTAAATGTCTCCCATGTTTCTATAAGTTTAATATTTTTCACAAATTAGTTTTTAAATTAATTTTTAAGCAATAAATTGACTTTATAAGTCGTTAAATGTATGCACCATTATTCTTTTCTCACCAAATTCAATTAAAATAGATAATATGACCATTTATTGTTAAGTTGGTATGTTCAAATTTTCAATCTTCTCAAAACTAGGGCTCTTTGGTATATTTTTTATGTTTGGTTTTGTTTGGACAGAAATAATTCATTCTCGAGGTTGAGAGGTTATGAAGGACTAGAGGTTACTAGAGGTACATAGGATCATATGCTACATGGAATCATAATTGAGGAACATCACATGGGATACGTTGATGTCATGCGCTCATTTTGGACATGTCACTTCAATGTTAAACAATCATGTAAGCACTTTTTAAAATAGTAAGTTATAATAAAATAGTAAGTTAATTATAATTTGAGGGGAGTATTCACAACCATTTACAAATTCCATCAGGGTTTTTTTTACTATTTACCATTTTTTTCTCCTCCCTCGTCTTTATATAAAAGGGTATGAGATTCCTTCGGTGAAAGGACATATCAAATAATGCGTAGTACAGTAATTATTTGTCTTATGCATCAACCATCAAATATTATGGTGTATAAAAAGTTTTCAAATACAGTTATCTGTTGGAAAATATATAGTTGAGGAAGCTACAGTGGTGGAGTGTTTAGTAGCATTGGACAAGAGGAAACACATTAGTGATAATTACCTCATTGTAGGAGGAGAGAATATGATATGGTGAAGCCTTCAATATTATTGACATTGCATCTTAAAGGCTTGAATACAATATCACCCATATAAGTCTATTTATAGGTGCTTGAAGATGTTTCTAGAACTAGAATAATCTATAGGATTTTGTTTGCCTTTTCTACCTTAGATTATTATAGATGTTTCTAGGCTACAACTTAATCTAGACATTAATAAAACAATCTAGAAACATGTAGAAACTTTAAGCTATTCTAGTTTTTTCTAATAGGCATTGTCATGTTTTTAACTAGAATATTCTAGAAATATGAATCAATTTCAACACTCATCCTTGATGCATATTTCGAAAACTCCAAATGTAGTACGTAGTTGCTCAAACATAGATTTGTGATATCATCTCCTCTTGCATTGATACCCTTTATAGTCGATCAATTTAACAAGTGTTACCTCCACCATGATATTAAACTTGTGTCACCTCCTGCCACAATATTTGTTATTGGTCTCCTTGTTGGTTGTGTTAAAGACTTCTGACATGGACCATACTTGCTCCTTAGTTGCTCTAGTAATTTTCCTTGTTGGTCTTGTTAAGGACATTTAACAAGGACCACTCTGGTTTCTTAGTTGCATGTGAATCTCGTTGTCGACATTATTGAAGATTTCTGACAGGGATCATTCCTGCTTAATAGTTTCTTGTGAGTCTCCTTGTCACTCATGTAGTAGATTCTTGACAGGGACTCATTCTTGCTCTAGTAGTTACATTTTTCTTCCTAGGCTTGTACTCAAGTTGAGCATCAGAGGTTGCAGGTGTCAGGTGTCCATTTTTATTTGCCTGGACTTATGCTCTATTTGAACTTGAGTCTTATTCGCCATAGGTTTGCGACATTAGTTGGACTTAAACTTAAGAGGATCAAGTTGTTAGGCTACCTGAACTCCTCTATTGCCTTCTTCGTTTTGGGTTTGAACTCAAATAGAGTATAGCCTTATGGCTACATGTACTCCTTTTCTTTTGAGTCATAGACTGGATATTCTAGTTTGGTAGGATAGTAGAATTCATGTTGTAGAATATATAGTTGGTGACACGAGGTCGTATTTTTCTACGCCCAGTTAATGACTGAACGCAACTCTGATACCACTGTTGGAAATATATATAGTGGTAGAGTTGTTAATTAGTAGCATTGGACAAGAGGACACACATTAGGAATTAGCTTACTGTAAGAGGAAAGAATATGATATGGTGAAGCCTTCAATATTATTGACACTACATCTCATGGCTTGAATACAATTTCACCCATATAAGTCTATTTATAGGTGCTTGAAGATGTTACTAGAACTAGAATAATCTAGGATTTTGTTTGCCTTTTCTACCTTAGATTATTATAGATGTTTCTAGGCCACAACTTAATGTAGACATTAATAGATTAATAATCTAGAAACATGTAGAAACTTTAAGCTATTCTAGTTTTTTCTAATAGACATTGTCATGTTTTTAACTAAAATATTCTAGAAATATGAATCGATTTCAACATTTATATTGGTACTTGCTGATTTGTAAATCAAACACACCCTTGGAGTTTTGTTCGATAAAAATAGTTAAGCATAAAAAAATTGCTATATCAAAAAAAAAAAAAGATATTCTATACAAACAAAAATTTAGGGTACCCAAACTTGAAAAAAAATTGGGTACCCAAATAATCACACACACGTACAGTGAGAGGAAGATTCTGTTTTTTAAGTTTTTTCTTTTATTTTTTTTTTTTATATTTTACCTTCATTGTATTTGTATTCGACCCTAATGGATGCTATCAATTGTTGGGTGCTATGATTTTTTAACTATGTAGAACAGGGACAGCTGTTATTTTTACTTTTTTACCTTCACTGCATTGGACCGTAACATTTAGACAAGGACCAACATTCATATGTTATTCGCCCCCATTCATATGTTATTCCCTCAAAATATCATTCATATATTTCTAGAAAAGTTGAAGACATTGGTCAGTGTAAAATGTGATATATATTAAAATATTTCTTCTTTCCTTTAAAACTAGGACACTTGTTGAAGCAATTATCATAGGAACAAAACATCGTCACAATATTTACATAAAGCAAGCATGAGTTTCACTGCTCGTAAATTCTACACCATCTTTCTTCTCAGCCTTGCAGTTCTCTTTTTCTTCACATGGGGTACGACTATTTGCTTAAATAATTGCTTAGAATAACACGCCTAAATATGTTTAGAATATTATCATTCCCTCAAAAAAAAATGTTTAGAATATTATCAATTTAGATTTAAGTTTATATTTAAAATAAGATATCGTTAACATATAATTAGGATCTATAATTTATATTTCTGTTTAAAATATTTTTAGAATTTTTTTTCTTTAGTTAAAGATATGATTTAGAACCTCTAAAAAAGATATGAATTAGAAATTTATTTTGTATTAAAATTTAATCTTTATATAGAGTGATGAAAAAAATTTAAAGCTTGTAGAAAAAAGTTTAGAAGGAGACCTCTCCCTATAATATATATCTCATATATGTCTGCAAGGAAAAAAAATCAGTAATTGTATATGCGTAGACATATATTTCTTCAAGAAGCTGCCTTATTGATCTTGTTATGATTGATGTTTTATATTATAATTAATTTTGTAGCTTCTAGAATTGATTTTAATTTGAAGCTAGAATTTGTATTTTTGTCTCAATACGATTTTTACATGTAATTTTATTGTTTAAGTCACTTAGTACCCTAACCTAAAGGTGGGATAACCTCTACCTTAGCTACTCACATTTTTTGTTCTTCCGTATAGAGGTAGAAGGGGATCTTTGTCAAAGGCGCAGTATAACATGGTCAGGACCTTGTTTACAGAGTGAAAGCTGTAAAGATCAGTGTATTAACGTGGAAGACTCTACTTCTGGAGCTTGTCACCCTAAAGGCTCGTCAAATGCAACTTGCTTTTGTTCCTTCAACTGTTTAGAAAATTAGCACTTATTTTCTCTCCAAGTAATGTGATTATTGAGGAAAATCACTCTTCTCTGTAGGTGCCCTCATTGTTTTCTTTATCTTGTTTGTTGATTATTGGATATTTTTATTTTTGTCTCTATTTAAAATAGTATATTGTGCCCACTATATATAAATTCAAACTGTGTAAGAAGTTTTTCTAGAATAAATTTTGTGGAGTCAAATACAGAATTATATGGAGATAAATTTTTTAATGATTTTTATGTTGAAAATGAAGAAAAACAAATCTTATACTAACAATTTTCAATTACAAAAATATTCGGATAATATCTATGATAAATTTGTAGATGTAAAAATCTCTTATTTGTTTAATATATACTGTATGTTTAATATATACTGTAGTATAGTTTTTATAACATCTCATTATTGCACAATAGTAATTATATGATCATTGTTTTATCGTTTGTGAGTTGATATATTTTTTATTTAAATATTTGTCGTAAATAACTTTGTCCCCCGTCGAAATTTCTGGATCTATCACTAATTACAAAAAATTAGTTTTAACAACTCTCTAAGAGCATCTAAATTTATACCATTTTCTGAATCTCTTCCCGTGGCTAAGAGACTCAATGATTTCACTATCCAAAATTTCTAGATCTGTCACTTGTTACAATAAATTAGGTTCAACAAGTTCTCCAAAAACATCCTAATTTATACCATTTCCCAAATCTTTTCTTGCGGCCAAGATACTCCATGATTTCACTATCCGAGGTGTTTCTCAGTTGTTTCCCGACTTTAGAATCGAACCCCAAAATACCAACCCTTTACATTTGATTTCCAAAAGATCTTCTCTTTTGGTCTCTAAAGATTTACCCAATTTGCTCGCAAAGAATCTTCTCTCACGTGTTTCCCATCATGAATCTCTCTCCAAAAGGCACCAACTATTTCCCAAGAGCCCTTCTCTTGGTTCTTCAAGATTACTATCGTGAAGCTTTAAATCTCACTCAAGAACCCTCAATCTTTAGTTTTTAAGTACCCTAAAAGTTTCATCATTTGGTTTCCATGAGATTCTCAAGCTCTCTCAACAAATGGGTCTAAGAGTGCTTAACTTGTGTTCCAGATCCAAGCATATCGTGCCACGATTTCCTAGAACATGCCATCATTTGCACTCGTACATAGTACAATACTAAACTTGATCCAAAATCGTGCCATGATTTCTTAAATCTTGCCACGATACTTCCTCCAAAGTGTTGATCCAAAATTGTGTCACGATATTGCAGAAACACAAACATCAAATTTTAAGGCAAAACTCAACAAAATCATAATTACTTGTAGCTAAATTTTGTTTCTAATAAAAAGTCAATCAAATTATTAGATGTATTTATTACATTTTTTGAAGCATAATTATACGGAAAAAAAATGGTAATTTGATAATAGTTATACATAAACTGTACACATTATTTATATCATCTATTATATGTTAATGATCGAGTAGACAAGACCAAAAGAAGGAATATCCGAAGTAAAACTAAGTTGATGTTTGCAAAGCTCGCAGGTGCTCTTTGATTTAATCGTTTATAAGTTACAAGATCGAGTAAGTTAAAATGCATGCCAATTATTAAGTTCAAATTGTTGAAGACAAAGGGAACATCGTGTCTTCCTATCCTTATCCTTATATATAGCACACCCACACTCACAAGAAATAAAACATCATTTGCATTTACATTAAGCAAGCATGGCTTCATCTGCTCTTAAATTTAACACTTTCTTTTTGTTTCTCAGCCTTGCACTTATCCTGTTCTCCACATTGGGTACGACTATAAGATTATAAATTGTTTAGAGATCGATTAACATATTTTTAAAAATCTCGATACGTAGATATAGTTAGTTTGCCTATTTCAACAAATGAACCGTCGACTATAACATGGTATTATAATAATATCATGTACATTGATTTAGAAAAAATTATGATCATATATAATGATTTAATTGTATTCTTTTAAAATTTCGAATTCTCATAGATTCCTTCTAGTGTATGTATTATTCTTTTTTCTAAATTATTCGAGGCACACTATTAAATGTGTACATTTTTCTCAATTAGGATTCTATACATGCTTTGTGGAAGTTTATCATTTTTTGCTTGACTTCATTGATGTACTTTCAAAAATTCATCACATGCATGTATAATTGATATACAAAAGCTTAATTTAACGGTATGATATGAAGTGTTCTCTTTTCACTTTTTTTTGTTCATTCGTGTGCAGAGGTACAAGGAAATACTTGTCAAAGGAAAAGCAAAACATGGTCAGGGCCATGTTTAAACACAGGAAACTGTAAAAATCAGTGCATCAGTAGGGAACCACCGGCTACATTTGGGGCATGTCACCGCGATGGCATTGGATTTGCTTGCTTCTGCTACTTCAACTGCTGATCAAATCAGCACAAAATTTCTGCTCAAGCAATTTGATTCTACTTATAAAGTTATAATTATCATAATAAGAAATAATGGGAGTTAAGAAATGTTCTATTTCCTTTCTTGTACTCGTTTTGCATCTCTGCACATGACAGAGATCAATATCTTACTTTATGTTTACTTTAATTTCATTCAATAAAGATACATTATTGAATTAAAATTTCAGTGTAAGTGATTAATCTCAAAACGATTTAAAATGAATAAATGAAGGTCCTTCAATCTTTTTTCATGATTGAGTTCATGAATGATTTGGCATGTTAGTGTCCCTTAGATTTTATTTTTTTTTCACTACCGCTTCATTAAACAAAAATATATAAGACCAACATCCCATGATTTCTGGCTGGGAAATTTTTTGATTGGGCAATATGTTTTTCAGGACGGGATCGAGATAAAATTATTCTAGATATATAACATTACTATTCACTCTCCATCTTAATTAATACTCATTGGCAAACCCAAACCCTGTACCCCAAGACCTGCAGAGGCTCCTAAACAAAACTTATGCATGGAGAGGTAAGGTATGAATACTCACAACTTCACAAGGTTTGGAAAGGCTTCTGAAGAATATAGTCCTGGAGAGGCGAATTATGAATACTCATAGTACTTGGAGAGGCGGAGCAAATAATACTTAGTTATTTGATCAAGTCTTTCTCGAAAGAAGGAAAAATCACTTAAGGATGCAAGACAAGAGAACAATCTCAAATTGAACAGAACATTCTCAAGAAAAGAAGGACTCTATTCAAGTCAAATACTTATGCATAAAATCTTTTATGCCAAGGACAAAAACATCGTCAATATGAATCAAGATTTGAGAACATTACATTTAGGGATTCATTTCATATTTAAGGAAGACCTTTCTATGATGGAAGATATTCAAACTTGACGCTGAACAAGCATATAAACAAAAGAAATTTATTAATATCAAGTGTTAGTTCGGACCAATAGGAAGACAATAACACATGAGAAACGAGGAAGATGTGGTCCATGTTTTTGGCAAAGATTTTGTGGGCATATCTAACTTTTGTTACCATCACTACAAGGCAAAGGTACTGCAAAAAGGCTTACATTGTGTACAAGCCTTAACATGACATAAGGAAAAGCGCAGACATTTATCCCTTATCAGGCTCCAAAGAAGAAGAAGGAAATATACAACTGTGAATATAGCAATAGATTGCATTAACAGAAAAAATTCCATGCACGCTTACTCATCCCCTTCTTCGACATCCGAATAAGGAGAATCAAGTTCATAAGCATTTTGAGTCTATCTTCATCCCACACAATGAAAAGCCTCCAGCACTTAACCTTCCAACGCCAACTACTATCTGACCACTCCCCCTCTCCAAAATCAAGCAACTTTGATGTTGTCATAAAGCAAACAGACGCGGAAAGGTGAGTTTTAGAATGGGCTCTCCACACCACAAATCAATTTTTTACGACTTCCACAACCAATTTTTTTACTAACCACACTCGAAACCAATTTGACCTCCTACTAAGCTCCTCACCTAAACCGCGTGCATCCATCCACCATAAAGAAACCACATTTGGTCTATTAAAAGATAAATCTCGGTTGGTAACTATCTCAATTCCACACCTGTCCATAAACACCCTTTTCCATAACAAGTCCCCGTGCACTATTAACCTTCCCTTCCACTTAAAAACAACGTTTTATTAAGGAGTTTTAAATCCTTCACCCACACCATATATTTTCGGCCTACAAACATCCCTCCTTTGTACCGAACAAGTTTTTTCTCTCCGACACCCGTCCCCACAAAGAACTTCGTCCAAGCCTTGCATTCTTCTTCCAAACACATATTGGCCTTTTAAGGAATGACATAAAGAAAATTGGGAAAGATCCACAAAGTTAATGGGTACGTCACTTCCAAACAAACTCTGTTTTCTTCTCGCACGCCCTGTGATTTTGACGAAAATACCCTTTGTCCGGATTATACATTCTGGACGACGTTCGGATTGTATAATCCGAAATGATTAGAAAATCACCCTGCTTTATGTCACTTGTGAAACTTAGACTTGATCAGGGTGAAATACTACTCGGAAAACTTAATCCGGAAACAATAGTTGCATTCCGAAATACAAATTATGAACACCCTGTATTTGAACTGAGCGGGAAATATAGTCATTTTTTTTCTTCCGAAAAATGGAATCCGGATTATTAGGTTATATATAGTTCTCCAGAACCTACCTGAAGCACACCACCTTTATCACAAACACTCCCCACACCTCTAAAAAACACTCCATTTAGGGCGAAAATGGAGTTTGGAGCAGCAATCTGGCCATGAAGGGGGGTTAACATCATCATTTTAGTCTAAATGCAAAGGTAATGTGTATATAAACTTTCCCCTATTCGATTTTTAGGCGATTCATTCTGGATTTAGTAATCCGGAGAGCACTAGTGCAGAAACTATGTTCATTTTCTGACTCTGCTTCGCATTGTTTTCAGTCATGGTTGTTCCTATTGATGCCCCAAATGATGATCCACCTCAGAATGAACCTCCTATTGTGTTGGCGCTTCTTTTACTTGAAGATGTGCATGATTTCGGAAATGCCAAATCCGAGAATCCCCCACCACCACCACCGAAACTTGAAATTTGTTTAGGCGATTCGAAAGTAAAAGATGCTCCTCCTCCTATTCCTCTTGTTGTACCACCTCCAATTGTTGCTGTTTGTATTGACCAGCGAGAACATTTTACCACTAAACATAATAGAATGATTTGTTGGAGTGGGTTCGAGAGAAAGCTAGGAAGCTTGGTTTTTCCACTGTAATTGGTAAATCCAATAATGGTGGCAATGGAAGAAGCACATTTGTTACTTTGATATGTGAAAGGGGAGGTTCATACACCAAGTACAAGAGAAAGAGTCGGCGCAAGATAGCTGGTTCGGTTAAATGCGAGTGTCTGTTTCAGCTGAGAGGTTACTTGTTGACTGGTGGTGATTAGAGCTTCAAAGTTGGTGATGGTAAACACAACCATGACAGATGTGTTGAAAGGTCACAAAACTGACGGTCGTCTAAACCCAAATGAACGTGTTCACCTTGAAGAGATGGTGGATTCAAACATTCCTCCGAGGCAAATGTATACCAACTTAAAAAAGAGGAACCGTACCACTTCAACTACTATCAAACACGTTTATAATAATGCTTCTTACAGGTATAGGCGGTCCATAGGGGTACGAGGAATGACATGCAACATCTCTTGAAGTCTTTGGTTGATAATGGTTACGTTTATCATTGTAGGAAGTATCATGATTCTGATGATGTCAGTGATGTTTTTTGGGCACATCCAAATTCTATCAAGTTGTTTAACATGTTCTCCACGGTGCTTGTGTTGGATTCCACATACAAGACAAACAAGTATCGTCTTCTATTGCTTGAGTTTGTCGGTAACACCTCTACCATGAAACATTCTCTATTGCTTTTACTTATATGATGTCTGAGAGGCAAGACAACGTTTATTGGGCTCTTGAGAGGTGTCGTGGGATGTTGCATTCCAAAGGTCTCTATCCAAAGTAGTTGTCACTGATAGGGACAATGCTTTGATCAATGTTGTGGAAAAGGTTTTCTCTAATGCTACTACTCTGTTGTGCTCATATCACATTGGACAAAATGTGAGAGCAAAGTGTAAATTGGATTGCAAAGTGAAGGATCTCAAAGGAAAGAATGGGGCGGCGATCAAGCATGCTTCGGTGGTGAAGACTGTGATGGCTGCATGGTTGGATATTGTGGACTCCGAAACGGAGGAAGCATATATTGATAAATTGATCCGGTTCAAAGTTGTATGCGCAAAATTTCCCAAGTTTTTGGATTATGTTGAAAAGACAATTTTGGATCCGGTTAAGGAGAAGTTTGTGAGGTTTTGGGTTGACAAAAACCTTCATATGGGGAATGCTACAACAAACATAGATGAATCTGCACACGCTCGATTGAAAACGTATCTAAGTAGTAGTATGGGTGATTTGAGTACAAACTGGAAATCCGTTCATGACATGCTAGAGTTGCAACATACCACAATTCATGCCTCATTTCAGACGAGCACTATCATGCTTGAACATCGGTTCAAAGGAAATGTGTTGTGGTCTAGTCTGATCCGAAACATTTCAAGGGACGTTTTGCATCATCTCGTAGTAGAGTATAATAAAGCACTTGAAATCGGTACAGATAAATCAAAATGTGGTTGTTTGAATTTGATCACTTACGAATTACCGTGTGCGTGTATGATTGCTTTGAAGATCAAGAACGGCATTCCCCTTCGTTTGGATGAAATTCACACTAACTGGAAGAGGTTGAGGTTCGAGTACGAGGATGGCCCAAAGCTTCATAAAGCAGACATCTCTCTATTGCCAGAATGGGATATTCTTCAGGTATATTTTTAAAAAAACTGTGTTACTTTGACTTCTACCCAGGATTTCTGTTTTAATTTCCTGTACTGGTGCAATCCGGATCATATAATCCGGACCATATAGTTGTCTTCCAGATTATATAATCCGGAAGGGTGCATTTACGCCCCATGCAAGTGCATTTAAGACGCATGCAAAGGGTGTATCGCGAAAATCCAGATTTTATAATCCGAAAGTGCATATGCAATCCGGATTATAAAATCCAAACCGTATCAGTACACAGACCAGAATGCATGTTTCTGCCTATTTTCCAGCAACAACCAAAATGACAGCTTTTTTACACATTGTAGGTCCGGTTCAAGGACGCCGATTACAACATGAAGGTGCATATGAAAGAACAGTTCTGACAGTTTGTTTTACCGAAGACCACCTCTATGCATCCACCGCCAAATAAGGCCACCACCAAAGGAGCTCCAAAAAAAGATAAACAAAACATTCGATCGACAAGGCGGTCCCCTTCCCTATGAGAGATTGTTCACTTTCAGGAGCAAGAGACACAGGGTTCAAAAACAAAATCAACAGGGACAAGTAGAAAGAGTGCACGAAAAAGCAACATGTCTCCTACTCCTCCTAAGCCAACTCCAAAAAATCCGAAAATGCCAACAGTCGTTAAAGTCAACATACCACACAAAGACCAAATCCCAATTTGGATGCATGACTTTATTAAAAAGGTTATAGATGTACCTAGTGATGGCCATTGTGGGTTCCGAGCAATTGCGGTCCTACGTAATTTGAATTGTGATGATGACCAACTAATCTGATACAACCTTTACAAAGAGTTTGTCGGTGTAGAAAATGCCGGCTATCGGAGGATGATTAATGATGATAGGCGGTATAAAGAGGTCTCAAACGCTTTATCCTACGCCGGTATTGGCAATGCACCACGGGATAAATGGATGGCCATGCCAGATATGGGTTTCCTCATCGAACAGAAATTCAACCAAACGGTTGTTGTGTTGTCCATCGGGTTAGGGCGCTCGGCAACCTATTTCCCTCTATGTGGTCCACCGCCGACATGTATCGGCCGGTTTATGTGTCTCGCATATGTGAATGACAACCATTTTATGGTATTGGATTTGAAGGATGATTATCTGATTCCTCCCACTTGCAATCTATGGAGACAACACCATCGAGAGGATGCACAAAGCTGGCCTGATAGATATGCCAGCCGGATGGTAGATTATAATGAGCTAAGTCGGGCGGCGGGTCAAGCAGTGATAAAAGATGACGAAGAATTGTACATTATTGAAAATCTTGATCCCGATGAGAGGGTTGGTCTAGTTGATTCTGGTTGGTGTGAAGGTTAAAGTGGATGATAGTCTCATTGATCTTTCGGCGTCATAGATTAAATATATATCATTAGTTTAGTTGAAATGTATATCATTAGGTAAAATGTGTAATGATATAAATTCAACTCTTTTTTGGTATAATGATATATATAATCATTTTTTGATATAATATTTTAAGTTAATTTTCTTTTATACATAAATATATCTTGATTTATTGAAAAACATTGATAAAAACAACAAAGTTAGGCAAAACTGCTTCAATTCTGTGTACTGATGCTGTTCGGAATTTATAATCCGGACGTGTTCGGATTATATATTCCAGATTATCCCGAGGGTAATTTTGGAAAAAAAATAGGGCGCACGAGGAAAGGCATAGTGTGGGAAAAGTAACACTCATTTTTTTTACTACCTATATACATGTGTAATGTAAAATGCTGGTTGCTTACAAAATCATAGGGGCATTACAAAGTCAAAACTAATAAATGACGTGACTAAATAAAATATAAAATAAAATCAGTCAACTACATGTACCCAAAAATATTAATTACATCCATAATTTTAGCAACTAAACCGAGTCATGAGTGAAAAACAAATAAATAATTTAATTGGGACACTAAAATTAAAATAATGATAGAGTATGAATAATAAAGAGTCAGATTTTTTACTTTTGCATATTAACACTCATAAGTCACAATATTTTACCTAGTTTACGAGTCTCTTTTCTTTCTAATTCTTACTCTATATGTCTAATCTCTCCATCTCAATTCTGCAACTATTAACACAAGAACAACCAACGGCCAAAAGCATAAGTGTTGTATACCATTGATCATAACTTCGTAAGATAGGAGTAGTTGCCAATTGCAATTGCCAAACAATTTACTTATTATTTAATTGTCATACGAATTTTCACTTTTGAGGGATCAACATTGAATTATGAAATGTTGTGATGATATAAACATTGAATTATGATCCATGTGAATTGTTTTGATGAACATGTTGTCTTTAGTTAATTAAACTTGTCGAATGAAGCCTATACTTTGTAACATGGATCCTAACTTAGAGCTAATTGGTATACATTTTAAAGATTCATACTTGTGTTCTTCTTGCACAATGTCAAATGAAATATTTAATAGTCTTTCCATTCATTTCTCTTAATCTCATCATTTTTTGTGCATTTTTTTTTATAGGGGCACCACTCTCTTGATCAGTGGCGGAGCCAGAAAATATATCTGGGGTGGACCAACAAAATTAACTCTATTATATAATAAACATAAAATTTATATGTTGTAATAAAAATTAAGTACAAAGTTGTTCAATCAAGAAGTAAATTTTATTTCTCTTAGTTACAACCAAACACGATCAAGAAGTAAATTTTAACAGGTTGAGATGTATAAGTTATTCTTTGTTCATCTCTTTCACTCCCACAAATACTCAACTTAAAAAATGATCAATTTTTTTAAAAATCAAATAATTCCATAAGTCAATATATAACAATCTAAATTAAAGAAATTAAGTATTATTAAAAGTTTATAAAAGGAAAAAAATACCAACAAGTATAAATAAAAGCCTTCGTAGTTAAACTTAATCTACAATATAAATAAGTTGAAAAAAAAAAGTCTTCTAAATTAAACATAAACTGAACTTAATCTGAACTACAGTATAAAAAAAGTCTTCGTAGCAAACAAGAACAATTCAATAAACACTAACAAAGTGGCATGGCATATTCATAAGTTGAGAAATCCATCTTATATGGTCCTCTAATCCTATAATCCTATTCTTTTAAGCCAATTCAATAAATAAGATTGCAGTTTTAAAATTCAATTACCAACGATCAACAAACAATAACAACAAACAAGAGAATGAGAGAGTGATAAGAGAATGAGAAGTTTAGTTATCTAATAGAGGAAGTGAAGAGGTTGGGTCGGCCAATTGGGAAAAAACAAATCAAGCCAAGGATATTTTTGTAGTTTCCCTCTAGAAAAAAAAATTGATTGTTTTTGGGGGGTAGGCCATGGCCCACCTCAGCCCATATTGTCCTCCGCCAGTGCTCTTGATTCGCCCAATACATCCAAATTTAAAGGACCAACCCTGAATTCAAATGGCCGCCAACTCCATAAAATGGAATCTTTGATATAATCGTTTCACAAGTTACAAGAGGAGGAGCAGCAAAATAAGATCGAGCAAGTTAAAATGCAAGCCAATTGTTAATGAAGATTAATTTCTTCTGTTCAATTTGTGGATGAATCCTTATATATATACACACACTTGATCATATGGACCAAACATCATTTACATTATGCAAGCATGACTTCCTCTGCTCGTAAATTCTACACAATGTTTCTTTTTATGAGCTTTATACTCCTTTTCTCCACATTGGGTACGACTACATGATTAAGCTATATAGTATATATATGTGGTAGAGATCGATTAAATTACTTTAAAAATCTTTGTACATTGGCTTACCAATTACTATGGGCATTGAATTTAATTTCAACAAATGAACATTGATTATCTATGATACTATATTAAGATCACGTACATCAACTTTTAGATAAAACTATAAACATACACTATTTTTAAGGAAAGAAATATATAAACATATATAATTGTACAATAGTATTTTATTGAAAAACAAAAATTAGGTTTTGCTTAGAGGTATTAATCGTATTGAAGGTACGACACTTAATGTCTCTCTCAGACAATATTAGAACTTTAGTTGGTCATGTTGTGTGGAGTAGGTTGGATAGCTCAACTGATTTGAGCTTAAGGATTATATTAGTTGATGAGTTAAAGATCTAGGATTCAAGTACTAACAAAGAGAAAACAAACATAACAACTAACATGCACACTTAAAAAACAAATCCAATTATTTATGATTTACCTCCGTTGATATATTTTTTAAGATTTGATTTTTTTTCAATGTCTAATAATGTATAATTTTTATATATCAAGGACTAGTTACAAATAAATAGAAGACAAACGAGAAACAAGTTGCATCACTAGGTTTTTTTGAATGGCAATTTCAATCCTCATTAACACAACATTCACGAACCTAGGAGACATGACAATGTTGTACATTACACTTTGAAATCTATGTAGAAGGTCAACAACATCTAGGCCTAAAAAGACAAAAGTGTCACTTGCAAATGGAATAAAAGCATATGAATGAGAAATGTTGTATTTATAGGTTGATTTCCAAGCGAGTTTGAGTTGAAAAACTTGGTTTTTTTTCCTCAAACCCGCACTGAAAAACAGCAAAATATGATTTTTTTTTTCCGTAGAGGATCACTCCGCGCGTGGCCCTACTTGCCTCGTGTGTGATGCTTAAAAACAGTGCCTTTTAGCAGTTTTTTGTACACCCGGGCATGTAGCACTTGCTTTCAATGCGTTTCTTGTCTTTTCTTCATCTTTTTGAGTGTTTTCTTCCTTCAAACTTGTGTTGGGACTTGAGAAAGAATTTCCTCAACTTGTAATGTCTTTAGAGACCTCTTGAATCTTCATCACAGGTCTTTCTAATTCTTCATGAGGTATCTTGTTTTGCCGAATTACATGATTTTCAATGAAATACATCAAAAACACCAAAGAATTGCTTGGTTTAGGGAAGAACTATAATTATATGACTCGATTTGAAAACATTACAAAATGTCCCTTAAACTATAGGCAAATGTTCTAAAACTCCGCTTATTTAGGTCAAATCATAACTAAAAGGACTGAAAAATATGGTGAAAATAACGTAAGATGATTTGTCATCAAGTATCCACCAGAAGCCTGAGATAAATATATGGAATCTTGCCAAGTTTGCAATTGAAGAAAGTGGCCGCCAACTCCATAAAATGGAATCTTTGATTTAATCGTTTGAGGAGGAGCTGCAAATAGAGTAAGTTAAAATGCAAGCCAATTATTAATGAAGATTAATTCCTGTTGTTCAATTTGTGGAAGAATCCTTATATCCATATATATACACACACTCACTTGATCATAAGGAACAAAACATCATTTACATTTACGTTTACATTATGCAAGCATGACTTCCTCTGCTTCTAAATTCTACACCATCTTTCTTTTTCTGAGCTTTGCACTCCTTTTCTCCACATTGGGTACGATTTTATGATTAAGCTATATAAATAAATATGCGGTAGAGATATCAATTGACTTTGTTAAAAAATCTTGTTATTCCTTAAATAAAAAAAAAACTCTTGGTACAGTTAGTTTGCATATTAATTACCATGGCATTGAATGTCAAATAATGACCACTTGATTGTCATATGATACGATGTTCTTTTTTTTTTATTTTTTTTATCTTAGATGAAGTGATAATCCACTGAAATTAAACTTACACACATCTGTGAGGTCCTGGGTTTGAACCTGAGTTGTCCGACCTTGCAATTTTGACATTTGTCAGTTGAGCTAATACGATGCTAATATCATGTGCATCAAATTTTAGAAAGAAAAAAAAACTATCATCATGTATAATTATGCAATAGTATTTTATTGAAAAATAAAAAGTAGGTTTCCCCAAGAGGTATTAATCTTATTTGAGGCACAACATTTGTTGTCTCTCTTTGATAATATTAAAACTTTTGTATGTCATATTAGGGGTGCAATATGATCCATTAAATTTATTTCCATCAAATTCATCCACTATAAAATCCATCCACCAAACAAAAAAATTGTTAATGGATTGGTTTTTGGTTCCATTCATTTGAATATGTGAATGGATTTGAACCATCCATTTTATTTTAAAATTCTAAGGGATCATTTTAAATAATAAAATAAATTTAAGAAAAAAAGAAAAAAGAAACAATGAAAAAAAATTATTTTTTCTAGTTTTTTAATATTATTATTATTTTTTAATTTTTAAACATTATTAAATTTAATATTATTTTAATGTTGACGGTGGTCAACGACAAAGCCCTACTGATCAACGCCGGAGCTCCGCCGCCGGCCACTGTACTCCACTGTCAACACTATCAAGGTTGCCGGAAATCGCCGTTGACCACCGTGGCTCGTCGGAGCACCGCCTCGGTCAACGTCGGGCAACGGTGATGATGGCCAGTCAACACCTGGGCACCACCACCTATTATTATATATCTATTTTTTTTCATTAAATTTGTTTAATTTTAGGGTTAAATATGTTTTTGGTCCATATAAATATACTAACTTTTTGTTTTAGTCCCTCTAAAAAATTTCTTCAACTTTTAGTCTCTATAAAATTTTCAATCACTACTTTTGGTCCGTATTTTTAAGTAAAGTTTTGTATTTTTTAATAAAATTGTGCATAAGGATCCAAATTCATATCCATCCAAACCATCCATTTTGCCACCCCTATGTCATACAGTGAGAATCTAGTTATTTATGTTATACCTCCGTTGATATATATTTTTAAAATTGATTATACATTAAATTGAAATTATTTAAAATATTATGATATTTAATAATGGATTTTGCTAACCATTATCCTAAAAACATTGGTTAAGAAATCTACTAGGAAAAGCATTATTTTTTTGGTTCATTCGTGTGCAGAGGTACAAGCAGACGGTATTTGTCGGAGGCTCAGCATAACATGGCACAGGCCATGTCCAGCTCGAGACACTGTAAAGTGTGAAAATCACTGCATCAATAAGGAACACGCATTTTTTGGGTCTTGTCAGGCTGATCATAGCTTCAAACTTGCTTGCTTCTGTTACTTCGGCTGCTGACAAAATCAACACTACCTTTCTGTTCAACCAATGTTATTCGGTTTGTAATAATTTTAATGTAATAAAATATAACGGGAGTTAGAAAATGTTATTCGTTCTATTTACGAGAGATATTTGAATCAATAAAAATTAACGTAAATGGTTCAAAATTTGATCCATATGCATCAAATTTTTTTATTCAAATATCACTTATAAATATGATCATGATGTGTTTCATTTTCTTGTACTTGTTTTGCATCTCTTCACATACCAGAGATCAATATCTTATTCTATCTATGCATACCTTAATTTCAATAATAAAATATTATGAAATAAAATTTAAGTGTGAATAATTTATCTCAAATAGATTACAAATGAGTTAAAAGAATGATATATAATTATCCATATACTTAATGCTTTAAAGATATTGAACAACAGAAAGATGGTGCATTGGTATGAAATTTACTAGCAGAGGAAGACATGCTTGCTAAATGGAAACGATTATTTTATTCCTTGTTAGTGATTACTCGTATGTGTGAGTAGAATATAGAGACAAAGATACTATGATGCGTTTGTCTTTAACAATAACTTGCATTGCTTGTATCACTCTTTACTTTTTAATATTCATTGTTTTTGTTTTTGTTGTGCGGCTTCTACCTCGTTGTGTAGGTACTAGGTACTCCATTCGGAACAAAATTGAAGTAAAATAAACTAAGCACTTATCACTTATTGATTAAATTTTTTACAGGTTATTAAGATAATTAGTTAGTTATTTACATTTACTCTTGTTAATATCATTTTAAAGTTGAACTTCATTTTCTAAATTATCGCTTAAGAAACTTTACCAATACATAAAATTGAGTCATTAATTAAGAAGGTCAACTTAGGGTATGTTATCGCTTAAGAAACTTAAGGACACCCACTTTAACGCCAAGCACTATTCGACCAGTGGTTTAGTTCAGTTTTCATCCCGAACCGAACTATTCCCACTACTAAGTTGCGACCACTCCCCTATCTCCAAAATGAGAGGCAACTTTCTTGTTGTGATAAAGCAAAAAGACGCGGAAAGGTGAGGTTTTGAATGGGCTGGCTCTCCACAACACAAATCATTGCAAAATGAGGTCCCTGTACCACAACCAAATTTTTTTACTAACCACACCACGGAACCAATCCAACCTCCTACCGGGCACCTCACCTAAACCACATACATCATCCTTCCACCATAAAGATTAAAGAAGCCACATTCGGTCTATTAAAATTTGATAAATTGGTGTTAGTAACTATCTCATTTTCACACCTTGCCATCAACACCCTTTTCCATAACAGATCCCCATACTAATAACCTCCACTGAGTTTTAAACCCTTCACTCCTAGCCCACCATATATTTTTGGCCTGCAAACATCCCCATTTTACCGAACAATTTTTTTCTCCCCCGACACCCCTCCCCATATAGAATTCTGTTGAAGCATCTCAATCTTCTTCCAAACACATATTGACATTTTCAGGAATGACCTTAAGAAAATTTGAATATATCCCAACACCGAATTAATGAGTGTCACTCTTCCACCAGGGCTTGGGAGTTACTCCTTCCGTCCCAAAATGTAAACAAAAATGGATCAACGTAAGTTGATGTATCTGATACAAATTTTGAACTAAATACATTAACTTTTGTTGACTAATTTTCGTTTACATTTTGGGACGGACTGTCCGACCCAATTTCAAGCCATGATCGCGCATAGGCTAACACAACTCATCTTATATCTAGCCTAGCAAGCCTAATACATTGAAACATATACACCTTTCTAAAATAATGAGCTATTGAAATTTGATGGTGTCTCGTCTATTTGTGAGACTCCAAAATGTTAAATTATTCATCAACATTGTATGTATAACCATCTCATCATTTGTACAACTCAAAGAAAAATGATATTTATATTTCTATAGTTCCATCATACTAAAATCACAAAATAATAATCATTAATCAAGATAAAATCCTACCCCAAAGAATAAACTCTTGGATCAATATGCAATTCTTGGGAGATTTCTATTTTGCCACCTGTGAATCTAAAAATGAAATCAAAGAAACGGTGAGTCACAAGAATTCAATGGGAGCATGACAACCAAAGTAGACATAATAGATGAGTGAAGTTTTAACCGGTCTTTATCCAAACAATTTTAAACTAAATTTGTTTTCATCCTTTGAAAGATCATTCATGTATAAAAATAATATTTGCAACCTCCAAATCAATACTATTTGACAAAATAAAATCCTTGGCATGAACCATCGGTTAGTCATACATAAAGTTCTACAACCACATGTTCAAATAAATAAATAAAAATAACCATTTCAACAAAACTAATATCACTTATCTCTTTTCACTATTTATACATAAACCACATTATCTCTTCATTGTGGCGAACGGGGATATACCACATTGTCTCTCCGTTGTGGCGAACGGAGATATACCACATTATCTCTTCGTTGTGGCGAACGGTAACTATTTCATTTTGTTACTATGAGTCGTACCTCATAGGCTACATTATCTCTTCGTTGTAGCAAACCTCATAGGCTACATTATCTCTTCATTGTAGCAAACAGAGTTTTCGCATATGTTACTATGAGCCGTACCTCACAGACTACATTATCTCTTCGTTGTAGCAAACAGAGTTTTCACATTTGTTACTATGAGTCGTACCTCATAGGCTACATTATCTCTTCGTTGTAGCAAACATATATTAATTTTAAAATACTATGAGCATTTAATTCATAGGCTGCATTAACTTTGATCACTTCACTTGCTATTCAATCTCTCATCAACTAGTTACATTTTCGTATTGATTTTTAGCATGTATACTAGTATTGGAACCTTATTACTTCTTGAATAAACAAGCATAAAAACTAGCATTCTAGACTACCGTACTAATACCATTAGGGTAACTAGATTTTGGGGAATCAATTCATCCTAAAATCATACGAGACTACAAGTTTGCATTTGTGCAGCAAACAGATTTATGCTTCCTACAAGCATCAAGATCTAGGATTACGGGCCACACTTGTGCCTGTTGTTTTACAATATATGCTCATCAAAATATTATAAAACCATTATAAAGCTTGCTACCATAAATAAATTTTATCCAAATTCCCAATTTTCCTAATTTCAAACCCTAACTTTAAAATTTCAATGAACAAAGAGAAGAGAGTTCATTACCTTCAATAGTAGTAATTGATGCTTCTCCCATTAGTTTTCTTGTCTCTCCCACAATTTTTCGGCTTTGTTTATCTTCTTCTTTTCTGATCGGTTTCTCTTTCCCCCTCCATACTTTTCTTCTTTTCTCGTTTTCTTTTCCCGTGCTGGTTGATGGATTGGCTTCCACTAGAAGCTTCTCTATCCTTTTTTTTTTTTTTTAAAATAAATCATAAAAAAATTACTTGAACCTAAATTAGTAAATAAGTTATTTTAACTGAAACCCTAAATAATAATATATTATTATTTTTTATTTGGGGTATTACACGGACGGAGTAAGTGTTTTTCCGATAACATCCACCAGCAGATCCAAAGTAGACGTCCTCCTTGGGTTAGAATCTTTCCAAGTTTGTAATTAACAAAGGGGACACCAACTCCAGAAAATGGAATCTTTGATTTAATCGTTTGAGCTGCAAATAGTGAGATCGAGTAAATTAAAATGCAGGCCAATTATTAATGAAGATTAATTCCTGCAGTTCAATTTGTGGAAGAATCCTTATATATAAATACACTCAAACCCTCACACACTTTAACATAAGGAACAAAACATCGTTTACATTTACATTAATTAAGCAAACATGACTTCCTCTTGTAAATTCTACACCATCTTTCTTTTTCTTAGTTTTGCACTCCTCCTTTTCTCCACATTGGGTAAGACTATATGATTAAGCTATATAAATAAATATTTGGTAGAGATAAATTCTACAGTTTGTTTGCTTATTAATTAATATGGCATTGAATTTGAACAAATTAAGATTTGATTATCATATGATTTTATTTTTTTTTGAGCAAGTTTGATTATCATATGATATTACATTAATATCTTGTACATCAAATTTTTAAAAAAAAACTATCAACATATATAATTATTCAATAGTATTTTATTGAAAAACAAACATTAGGTTTCCCCTAGAGTTATTAATCTTATTTGAGGCACAACATTTATTGTCTCTCTCAACTGATATTAGAACTTTGGTATGTCATGTTGTGAGAATTTAGTTATTTCAGTTTTACTTTGTTTCCGTTATTCCACTGTTAATATTTTTTTTTAAAAGTCATTACATATTTGATTGAAATTATTTAAAATTTTATGATATTTGATAATTGATATACTTAATATAAAAGTTTAGTTTAACGTAGAATGAAGTGTTCTCTTCTCACAGTTTTTTCTTTTGGTTCATTTGTGTGCAGAGGTACAAGCCAGTATTTGTCCAAGGCTCAGCGCAACATGGAACAAGCCATGTCCACATCGAGACACCTTTAAGTGTGAAAATCACTGCATCGACAAGGAACACGCGTTTATTGGGTCTTGTCAGCCTAATGGCGTTTATCTTGCTTGCTTCTGTTACTTCGCCTGCTAACAACAACAACACTACCTTTCTGGTTCAACCAATGTTATTTTGTTTATAATAGTTTTAATACAGTAAAAACGGGAGTTAGAAAATGTTCTCCGTCCAAGTTATAAGAAATATTAGAGTTAAACAAAAGTTTAACCAGAGGATTTATTATCTTTCTTGTACCCTTTTTGAACTTCTGCACATAACAGAGCTCATTATCATATTTTATCTATGTTTACCTTAATTTCAATAATAAAATATATTAAGTGAAATTTAAGTGTGACTCATTACTCTCAAATCGATTAAAAATGAGTTAAAAGCATGATTTGTAATCAACCATATACTTAATGTCTTAAGATTGAAAATCAAAGTCCTCGTAAGCTTAGCTCAGTTGGTAGGAATAATGCATAAAATATGCAAAGTCCGGGGTTCAAACCTCAGTCACCACCCAAATAAAAAAAGATTGAAAATCAGAAGAAACAAAACTGTACATTGTTATGTAGTTGACTACTGAAGAAACCATGCAGGCTAAAATGAAATGATTGTTTTATTCCTTATACGAGATTTGCTTCAACAAGTATGTGTAGAGTATAGAGAGACAAAGATACTATGATGGTTTGTCTTTAGCAATGTGAGTATATACATTGAAACTTCAATGTGAGTATTTTCATTGTTTTTGTTTTTAATGTCTGGATTCTACCGCTGTGTATATACTCCACCCGGAACAAAATCGAAGTAAAACTAATCAGTTATACACTTATTAACATTAGTAGTTTGTTTATTTTTAATTGATGAATTATTAAGATAATTAAGAACGGAAATTTTGGTATACTATTATTATTAAATGAGATTAAAATAGTCAATTTTTACTTATATTTTTTATTATCCCAACATATAGAGATCAATAAAATTTAGCGTGTGATTTAAAAAATTGAAGTTTTAAGTTAAATAATAAAGAAGCGAAAACAAAGTGTTGTGGACACAGATCAACCAGGATTTGAAATCTAAACAATTATGTTTGGATCCTCCAATCATGTACAACTGTAAGATTTGTGACAATCTATAGTGTTTCTCGAAAACATGTAGATCGTGAAGACGAAACTTATAAAGCAAAGACTGATCATGACTAACACACCATCGTCGACTATATCTTCAACCATAGGGCGTTGTCTGTGTACGTATAACCGCAGCATGTTGCTACCTCTGTTGGAACCACCTTTGAAGTTGGAAGTTTTGTTTCTAGAGTTAAGACGGAAACGTCCTATGACCACAATTATCTTTTTGTATTTTAAGCTTATATTTTTTTATCCTCTTTTATTGAAAGTTATCATTGATTGAAAAATCTTTCAAACATGTATTTGATCTGATAATAACATATTGCATTTCCTCAAGAGTTTCAGGTTGTAAGTCATTTTGAGAGGAGTAGAGTATTGTTAGTTGACAAGAATATACTCTAGGAACGGTTTTTTCTTCGAAAGGTTTAAACATCTGTTGAGACGACTAGTGGTATAGTCAAGTTTGACAAAAGTATATATATATATAGTCATATTTTTTGGGTCTTGTCAGCTTGATGATGGCTTTGAACTTGCTTGCTTCTGTTACTTTGGCTGCTGATCAAATCAGCACAAAATGTATGTTCAAGCAATGTGATTTTACTTAAAATTATATTATGAAATAAAAATTAATGGGAGCTAGGAAATGTTCTATTTCTTTTCTAGCACCCGTTTTGCATCTCTGCACACGACAGAGATCAATATCTTATTCTATCTATACGTTTACCTTAATTTCAAAAATAAAAAAATGTGTTATTTATCATTCTCAAACCGATTAAACAAGAGTTAAAAGAATGGTATATAATAACTCCCTGTCTCATAATGAATGATATATAATACTTTAATTTGATCATATTTTTCTATTATTATATAAAGACGAATTGTAGTATATAAGCTGTTGACGGATTTCCCTAGAAGATGTTGTCAGATTAGCTTTGATAATTTGATAATTAAAGATATTCAAAGTTAAAGTTTTACATTAGCATATGTGAAAAAGTTAACTAGGTATTGTGGGACGGAGGGATTATATATTATCCAGGTAACTATCTTAAAGATTGAAAAACAAAAAGACAGTACATTGGTATGGAATTTACTCGCAGAGCAAGCCTTGCTTGCTAAATAGAAATTATTGTTTTATTCCTTATACGAGATTTGCCTTAACATGTATGTATGTAGAATATATCGAGACAAAGATACTACGATACCCTCTAAAAAAAAAAAAGATACTATGATGCGTTTGTCTTTAACAATGTGAGTATATACAGGGAAATTTCAATAACAAGCATTGCTTGTATCACTCTTTACTTTGCAATATTCATTGTGTTTTGTTTTTTTTGTCTGGCTTCTACCTCATTTTGTATATACTCCATCCGGAACAAAATCGAAGTAAAACCAATCACTAATTTTATACAAATTAACATAATTAATTTTTCGACAAATTATTAAGATAACTAGTTATTTGCATTTACTCTTCTTAATATCATTCAAAATTTAAACTTCATTATGTAAATTACCACTTATCTAATTTTTATTGGATGAAAATGATTCATTATTTAAGAAGGGCATTTATAGTATTCCATTATTAGATGAAATCAAAATAGTTGAAGTTTTCCTATATAATTTTTTTATCTCCCTTGTGGACACAAATGGAACAATATTTGAAAGCTAAACTATATTTCGATCCTCCAATCATGCATATATAAGTGTTAGATTTTTAACAATAAAGAGTCTGTCGAACACATAGAGTAGTCATGTCGAAAAGCAAAGACTGTTCATGACCAACCCAACATCATCGACTATATCTTCACCCGGGGTGTCCTTTGTGTTGATCCTCATGGTGTTACCTGTGTTGAAACCTCTTTTCTAGTTGGCAATGCTATTTTTAGAGAGATGACGACGTAGTATGACCGTTATTATCTTGTTTTATTTTGTCTTAAATATTTTATCCTCTTTAATTGAGAGTTATCATTGATTGAAAAATCTTTCAAACTTTTAGTTGATCCAGTAGTGACATATTGTTTATCCTCAAATATTTCAGGTTGTAAGTCATTTTGAGAGGAGGACTAGAGTATATTGTTACTTGACAAGAATATACTCTAGGAATTGTCGGAAGGTTTAAACATCTTTTCAAACGACTTGTGGTATAGTCAGGGCCGACCCAAGTACGTGCTTTACATGTCCCCCACGTTATAAAAAATGCAGATATTTTCACAAAAGGACTTCCATCAGTTCTATTTGAAGATTTTCACGACAGTCTTAACATACTTAAACCTTGCACTTCGACTTTTGTATAGGAATTAATCTAAATAATTGTATTGACTTTTGTACATAATTAGCATCCATGATTAAAGAAATAATTAAGCAAGGGATTATTCTCCTTTACGTACGTATTGGCATTTTAAGGAACAACAAAAAGAAAATTGGGACAGATCCCAACGCCGAGTTAATGAGTGTCACTCTTCCACTGAGGCTAATGACTCTATTCTTCCAAGAATTTAAATGTTTTTCCAATAACCTCCACCACTGGATCTCAAGTACATGCCCTCCTTAGGTTAATTAGTATCCACCGGAATGAGATAAACAAATGGAATCTTACCAAGTTTGCAATTCAAGAAAGTGGTCGCCAACTCCATAAAATGGATCTTTGATTTAATCGTTTCACAAGTTACAAGAGGAGGAGCTGCAAATAGTTATATAGAGTACGTTAAAATGCAAGCCAATATATAATGAAGATTAATTCCTGCCGTTCAATTTGTGGAAGAATCCTTATATATAAATACACACAGATCCTCACACACTTTAACATAAGGAACAAAACATCATTTACATTAAGCAAGCATGACTTCCTCTGCTTGTAAATTCTTCACCATCTTTCTTTTTCTGAGCTTTGCTCTCCTCCTTTTCTCCACATTGGGTACAACTATATGATTAAGCTATATAAATAAATATGTGGTGGAGATAAATTTACTTTGTAAAAAATCTTGGTACAGTTAGTTTGCTTATGAATCACTATGGCATTGAATTTGAACAAATCAAGATTTGATTATCATATGATATTATATTAATATCATGTACATCAAATTTAAAAAAAAAAAAAAACTATAATCAGGCAATAGTATTTTATTGAAAAACAAACATTAGGTTTCCACTAGAGGTATTCATCTTATTTGAGGAACTTTAGTATGTCATGTGGTGAGAATGTAATTATTTCTGTTATACCTCGGTTGATATATTTTTCGAAAATTGTTTATACATTTAATTCAAATTATTTGAAATATTATGATATCTGATCTTTGATATACTTAATATAAAAGTTTAGTTTAACATAAAATGAGCTGTTCTATAAAAGTTTAGTTAACGTAGAATGGAGTGTTCTCTTCTCACTGTTATATTTGTTTTTGGTTCATTTCGTGTGCAGAGGTACAAGCTACAATTTGTGCAAGGCTCAGCGCAACATGGAATAAGCCATGTCCACATCGAGATACCGTAAAGTGTGAAAATCACTGCATTGATAAGGAACACGCATTTCTTGGGTCTTGTCAGCCTAATGGCGTTGATCTTGCTTGCATCTGTTACTTCGGCTGCTAACAAAATCAACATTACCTTTCTGGTTCGACCAATATTATTCCGTTTATAATACTTTTAATATAGTAAAAAATAACGGGAGTTAGAAAATGTTCTCCGTCCTAGTTATAAGAAATATTTGAGTTAAAAGCATGATATGTAATATACTTAATGACTTAAGATTGAAAAACAGAAAAATGGTACATTTAGTTGACTAGCTGAGGAAACCATGCAGGCTAAAATGAAATGATTATTTTATTCATTATACGAGATTTGCTTCAACAAGTATGTGTAGAGTATAGAGAGACAAAGATACTATGATGGGTTTGTCTTTAGCAATGTGTGAGTATATACATGGAAACTTCAATAACAAGCATTGCTTGTATCAATCTTTAATTACTTTGCAATTTTCATTGTTTGTTTTTATTGTCTTGCTTTTACTTATGTGTATATACTCCATCCGGCACAAAATCGAAGTAAAACTAATCATTTATACACTTATTAACATTACTAGTTTGTTTTTTTTAAATGACGAATTATTAAGATAATTAAGAAGACCATTTTTGGTATACTATTATTAAATGAGATTAAAATAGTCAATTTTTTACTTATATTTTATTATCCCAACATATAGAGATCAATAAAATTTAGCGTGTGATTTAAAAAATTGAAGTTTTAAATTAAAGAATAGAGAGAGAAGCGAAAACAAAGTGTTGTGAACACAACCAGGATTTGAAAGCTAAACTATTATATTTGGATCCTCCAATCATGCACAACTGTTAGATTTGTGACAATCTATAGTATTTCTGGAACACATGGAGAGTTAAGACGAAACTTATAAAGAAGAGATTGATCATGACTAACACACCATCGTTGACTATATCCTTCAACCATAGGGTGTCGTCTATGTATAACCTCAGCATGTTGGAACCACCTTCGAAGCTGGAAGTTTTGTTTCCGGAGTTAAGACAGAAACGTTGTATGACCATAATTATCTATTAGATTACCCTATTTCTCAGACCTTGCACTAGACCTTGAAACACTATTATTCGAGGCCCATTTGAAGCTTGATTACCTAGTCTGTTTTTGTTGTAACACTAGGAAAGATTGTTAGTCCAGTACTTATGAAGCCACATTCAAAAATTGTCCATATAATAGTAATATATCAACTATTTTATCATGCACTGGTTTCTGATGTACCAAAAGTAAGTATTTTTGTTATCGTCTCTACAGGGATTAGTGCGATATTTTAAGCCGTTCAACAATCGATATCATTCTGAGCTAGGGTTTCACGATTGTTTTGTTTCATGAACTATAATACTACGGAATTGTAAAAGATATGAGAGTTAACAAGGAAATAACTATGCTGGGATTAAACTTCATCAACCTACTCATAGGTATTCTCGGATTAGTGTTGCGGATTCTAATTATCAATCGATATTATCACATATTGCTCGGCAACATCATTCTTGTCCAAATGATGTCGTGAGTTCTATTGAGTCGTTCAGTCGTCGATTTCCCAAACTACTAAACGGTTCAATAGTCGATTGTATCTTTGTATAGTTGATTTCCCAAACTATTCAACGATACAAAAGCTTTGGATTCCAATAGTTAAAGCGATTATCAAAACCTAAATTCCATTTCTAGAACAAAAGATTTGATAGAGTATTATTCTAACCTAGATTCAAAAGGTATTTTTCAATAACAATTCAAATCCATAAGATTAAAATGAAAAACAAGAACAACCTCAACATCAAAAGATAACTAAGACCTAACAACATCATAATCAAAGGGAATACATACTAATAGAATTGATTACATTTAATCCCAACAAAAAGAGTTTAGTTACACATTGTCATGGTAACCTTACAAGGAGAAAAGAAGAGATGAAATGAGCAAGCCATGATGTCTCAATGATCTTGGAAATCCCTTCAATCCTTGTGTTCCTTGCTCCTTTAGGGTCTCTCTGTGTTTTCCCTGTTTTCTCTCTTCCTACAATGGCATATGATATGATAATATGATCCGCCCCCACTGAAATGAACAAATTGGCCTTTTATACTTGCAGAATTTTATGAACTGACCATGACAAGTAATTTGTTCGCCATGGCGAGTTGAGATTTCTTCCCCAATGGGTTTCTGCCACGTCATCTTTGAGGGATTAAGCCGCCTTAACTCGCCTCGTGAGTAATTTTGCTCGCCATGGCAGGTTGGTGGCGAGTTGCCTCTGGTACTCTCTGCCTCTACTCGCCTTGAACTCGTCTTTATGCTCGCCTCGCGGGTAATTCACTCGCCATGGCAAGTAGATCACTTGCCATGACAAGTTGACTTTTTTCACAAATCCTTGTTTTTCTTTCTTTCTTAGTGTCTTGACATTCAATTCCTTCACAAATGGATAGAGTAAGATATAAAAAGCGTAATAGGGCAATTATTCATCTTTTTCTCAGCTTTTCCTTAAATAACTTGTAAGACAAGTAACAAAACTGCCTTAAATGTAACATGAAATTAACTACTTTCTGGCACCTATCAGTTTCTTTCTTAGTTTTCACAAACAAGGGAAAACAACTTGGTAAGCTGAATTTTATGGTTCATACATGGAGGTGAATTGAAAGAATATGAGCAAAGGACTTGATATATCCATATAATTTAATTCCTTGGATGTTTTCAAATTTGTTGCAAGTTCTTCGAAGCTAAAAAGACCTTTTGGCCAACTTGTGGTGATGAAAGATTAGGGGGCTAATTTTTGGCATGCTTAAGGATATTCTATTGCAAAAACTAGCTAGCGGGGCTATGGATGTGCACTACTTAGTGCGAAAATGAAAGCATAATAAAAAGGAACATAACCTATATATATATATATATATTATGCCTCCATAGTCAAGGCTTATTACACATTCTTTTTCTTACATTTACATGCTTTTATTGGATGAAAATTTGTAATCTTTTTAGTATAATTGAAATTGTGTTACTGAAGATATTAATCGTTTTTGTGTATGAGAGCATGTTTGAGAAATAAAATTTCAAATGTGTATGAGAACCTATTTAGAGTTGCAAATCTAAATAAGTCTAAGCAAACTCCAATTTGGTAATTTCACAATTTTAGTTTAGACAACTTTGCAACACTTTTTTACAAATTCTCAAAATCATTATGCAACATTTTTTAATATTACTGGTGATATTAAAAATGTTACAAAAATATAATTAAGAAACATTTTTTGAATGTTACTAATAATAAATAAAATTTTACTTGAGATATTTAGTAACACGGGCTTTACCTAACAGTTGGACAAATGTTACTAAATATATTTACTAACATTTTTCTTGATTTAGTTACATTTTTAATTGTTACTAAATCTTAATTATATTGTAGTGTTATCCTTTTGTATTTTAAGCTTATATTTTTTATCCTCTTTAATTGAAAGTTATCATTGATTGAAAAATCTTTCAAACTTCTATTTGATCCAATAGTGGCATATTGCACTTCCTCAAGAGTTTCCAGTTGTAAGTCATTTTGAGAGTTTGTTAGTTGACAAGAATATACTCTACGAACCGTTGTTTCTTCGAAAGGTTTAAACATCTTTTGAGATGACTAGTGGTATATTCAAGTTTGACAAAAGTATATATAGTCATATTTGAAATCATATAGTAGATTTTAAGTAATCTATGTTTGCCTATAGTGGAAAATTCCTCTAGCGTTGTAAAACTCAAAATAATTCCCACGACTTCTGAGAGTTTATATGATATTGTTGATTTTCCCTTTAGTACCACAATCTTAAGAAAATTTCACTTTCTGCTTGTGTTGTGTGCTACTCGTTCCTTCATGTGTGCATAGCCTCTCTGTTTCCCTTTGTGTGCTCGCAAGTTTCGTGTTTTTGAAATTGCATACCAATTGTTAACGTATTTTGGAATCCTCTGTTAATTGGGCAAGTACAAGCATAGTCAAAATCTCGTGTGCATAAAAAAGCGAAATTTCAATTTTTTGGATTAGCTTGCAAAGCCAATGCCAAAGTGACACGTGTCACCTTGTTATTGGTTATGGCAATTTTTTTAAAAAAAATAAAATATATATTAAATTTTTATTTTTTTTTTGTAAAAAAAAATCTCAGAGCCAATGACAAGGTGACGCGTGTCCACACTTAACTTTTTTTTAAACCCTAACGGAAACCTAACAGAAGGGACTAAAACGAGACTAAAAAAAAAAACTTAAAGTACTCAAACAATCTTTTTTTTAGTTAAGGGACCAAAGCGATATCAGTTAAATACTTAAGGGACCAAAAGAGCATTTAAGCCTTATTTAAATTTAATGTATATAATCGTTTAAAAGGGCCTAAATTAAGATTTATAAACACTACTAATGTGTTGGGTGATGCATGGTGTGGAGACTACATGATTATGATTGAATTTATTAATTACCATGCTCTATTTGGATTGTCAAAAATCCTTATTATCAAGTTAATTAGGAATTGTGTTAAATATGATGTTAAAGTCCTTAGTAAGTTAATAAGGTAATGAACATATGTTGTTTTGTAAATTATGTTTGTATCTATATGGAATATGAATCCTTACTTTATATGTCCATGGCTATGGGTTATGAACCAATACCATCTGTCTGTAAACTAAGTGAATGTGCATTGTACTACGTGTATGTGGATAAGATGTACTGCTTTTGAAAGTAGTTTTATGAAGTACTTAACTCTATGTTGGAGTGGGTCCTTTTACTGGGTGGTTGCTCGAGTCCAACGAGGGGAGAAAGATGGTTTTTGGATATGCAATCATTTTTGCGAGAACTCGAACTTTTGGAGACCTGAACCGTTCATTGAAGAGTGATATGAGTTTATCAAAAAGGAGTGATCCATGATATGAGTTTATCATCATCCTGTAGTAAGGGTGTGATGAGCCTAAGTGACATGGAAACATACATGTGATCCTAAGTCTGATCGGTGTGTGAGATATCTAGATTTTTTTTTTGTTTTGATAAAGGCTAAAAAATGCATTAAAAAAGGCAGGAGAGAGCCTGCATCCAATTACAAAAGAGTGTCTAAAAACCAAAGAAACTTGAATTGCTAAACAAGGAAATGCAGCTCTGTTCAGCAACAGATCTAAACAAATCTATCCCACTAAGATAGATTTAGCAACCATCTAGGAAAACAAAAATAAAAAGCAACCATAGGGTTGAGAACCGTCCACATGACAGTCACATATATTTTGGATTGCTTTTGATTACACCCTTCTTGGAACGAGTTTGTATGTGCTCACTACTTGTGCTTTGGACCACTGTATCATTTAGCTTATTAGCATGTTTCTTATTAGACTTCTTCTGCCTTCTTGACATAAAAGGAGTAAATAAACTTCCCTCCTCCATATCTCCTTCGGGCAGATACATTTCTGCATTTGATTCAAGCTCCAGGGTGTTGTCTGAGGCCTAATCAGTGTCCAGATCATCTTCCCATAACTTACTAAGGATTTTCTCACTTTTTCGGCAGGCCTCAGAATTATTCTTAGTGATGGCAGGTTGTGTGAATCTGCCTTTGTCGGGGCCAAGAATTTCATCCGTGGTGGTAATAGGTGAAATGATAGTGTGTGTCTCATAAGCATCCTGCACAGAACCAGCAACATGTTTGTAATCAGTCTTACCACTTGTTACCTGAGCAAAACCTGCAAACTTATCTGGTATAGCAGTGGAGGATATGACTGTAGAAGCCATGCAGATGTTTGGAGTAGAACTTGCAGCCTGCATAATGTCTGGTGTACCATTCATTCCCTTAGCTGATCCTGAGATCTTGACTGTGATTGTAGGTGCCTCACTGTCCAAGTGCACAGAGGTAGCATCCTGCATGTTATTTGATTTACCAGGTGCATTTTCCAAAGTACCAAGAGCCTTTGAGTGTTGATGTAAGATTTTTACATGTCATAAAATTATTTACACGTAAGTATAATAGGATCGTTTCCGCAGGGAGTTGCGTATTTCATAAGCATTTTCACAATATTCATCACGTTAAGTGTTTGGGTATAAATTGTTTGTTTGTGTAACACTATTGTTCTATTCGACATAAAAGTAAAACGAGAAGATATAAGGTTATTTCGCTTGGGGTCAGAGACATCAACCAAGCGTAACAGATGTAATCTCTCGATCAAATAACGGATTCTAGCTTATTAAACGATATTATCACAATCACTCGACAATATCATTCGTGTCCAAATGACATCGTTATTTCTAAGGGATCGTTTAAACATCGATTTTCCAAACA
>Ga0315914_1001131_pt1 | contig 38657 bp, 28 predicted proteins | sample MpolenodulesMG_FD_203920 | JGI IMG/M metagenome (GOLD analysis project Ga0315914, IMG submission 203920) | Medicago polymorpha root nodule microbial communities from Los Angeles, California, United States - elongated nodules | ecosystem: Host-associated > Plants > Roots > Nodule | place: USA...
TATGTTTTCTCCATGGTCCCATGTGCATTTTGTTTTCCTTCAAACACCTTTTAGCTGCCATACACATAATCTTGATTATGTTGCTTAATCTCTCTGCTTTTCCTACATAAACCTCAGGAAGTTTCTTCACAAGACGGTTATAATCCTCACTTGCTTTTCCCATCTCAAATTGCGCTCGAAAGTTTAGTTCTATGATCACTCTAATGTCTCCTTTCTCTTTGCTTGTACTATGTATCACATCCAAAAATGTATGTTCCCCTGCATAGTTATAATGGCATATATAATTGTTAGCTTTCGGTACATATTAATTTCTTGAAGCTTATTATTCTTAAATTTATTTGTTAATTATAAATGTGTTTTACATAAGCAGAAATTTGATTTCAATTTGCTTTTACTACCTAACACCTTAATTTTTTGTTATTGTTTATAGCAACCACACAACATAACACCTTAATTTTTTATAAGAGATCCTGTTGCTTTTCAAATACACACACCTAATATAATACCTAATACATTCTTGTCAATATAGATAATGATCCTGATTAATAATAGCGCTACAGAAAAAGGTAAAATATTTTAGTGATATAAAAGGGACTTTAAAGTCAACAAAATAGGTCATAAGGACAAGTTTGTTGATTATTAAAAGAAAAAGTGTTATACTTTCAAAAGAGAGAGTATGTGAAAAAATTACTAATTAAATAAAATTACCTGATGGAAGATTATGTGAACTTGTCCATTTAGTATTACAAATGGCACTGTTAAAACCAGCATTTTGAAGGTGGCTAGAGACTTGTCTCATAAAACAGTTTGGACATGATCTGGCTGCACAATTCTGTCTGCTACAACTACACTCTAATTTTGATCTATCTATTTCCTCAATTGCTTCTTTCGTTGCATTCCTTATGCTTATTTCAACAGAACTTGTTCTATATAGGTTTGTCTGCACAAAATCAAAACCAATTTTGTCAACACAACACAAAACTAAACCTCAAAATTGATTAAGAAAATATAAACACAATTAATACATATAGATTATGAATCAATTGATTAATTACCTGCAAAAGCTGAAGTTGGTTGTCCCAAAAATTTCTTCTATTCTCCTCATTGTTACAACCTTCATTAACCCTCTCATTAGATTTATCCTCATCATCTTCAATATCTAACTCCATATGATTATCATGAAACTCATCACTGCTTGAACTATTACCTAAACCCACATCACAATCATCAAGAAATTCAAACTCAACATCACCAAGACTCGTGTCTGCATATTGCTGCAGTTTTTGCCTAGACAATTCTCTTCGAAAACCAGCTGGCAAATACCTAGTCACTCGTGCTAAAGAGGTTGCACCCATGATTATGTTTGACTCTAATGCTGTGTTGTGTGTGGAAAATAGAATGAAGAATGAATCTGTTTTTATACAAGAAAAAAATGTAAGGTGGGACAATCTCTCTCTAATCGCCGCGCATATGTAAGAAGAGTGAGTGATTTTGATACAACATGTGTTGGTGAGGGCCCATTTGGTTGTTGATTAAGATTTATAATAATTGAGATTGAGATATATGATGAGAACATAATCATCATATTCAATTTGATTAAAGTAGATTCGAGAGAAATTTAGTAGTTTATGGTAATAACATATTAGGCTACAGCATGGATCCACGTCATTTGGTAGAATGCAATTATTTCTTCCAACCAAACCCATCCTAATTAATCCACTTGTGTGGACTTGGATTTTGAAGAACCAGCTTTGCATCCTCCTTTTAGTCTTATCCTGTTCATATCGGTGGGGTTTAATTACTTTTATCGTTTTGTCTTAGTCCAATATTAAAATTAAGGGTTAAATAAAATATAGCGAATTTTGATTTAAGTCCTTAAAAAATTAAACTGAATGTTTTCATCTTCACAAAATGTTTTATTTTGTTTTTCATTCTTAATGGTCATCTTATGTTCATATAAATGGCAAAATTATATCTCTTTTATGTTCAAATTGTATCCATATTATGTCCGTTTATTATATTCGACATTTATATATTCATATTATGTTCAAAAAATGTCAAAAACACGTTAAAATTATATTCATTAAGGACCAAAAACAAAATAAAATTTTTTGTGAAGATGAAAACATTCTGTTTAATTTTATAGGGACTAACATTAAAATTCGTAATATTTATAGGGACGAAAAACTTATTTAACTCTAAAATTAATTACATTTCTATAATTAAACTTTTGGTAAAATTTCTTAGTATAAAAAAGTGCTGTTTGTACGATTTATTTATTTCAATATTCGGGAATATTCCAATACATTTTGTATGTTGAACTAGACTCAAAAACATACATTATAAGCATATTTACAACAAAATTACAAGAGTAATCCTTTCAAAAAAGATTACACGAGCATTTATTAGGATAAAGCTTGGATAAAACTTAAGTGCATTATTTTAACCGGCTTTTGTGTGATTCTTCACACAAAATCCATATTTTATGCGTATAACAAACTTTAAGAATTTTTTGGATTTCAGAAATATTTAGTATTTATGAATATTTTTTATGAAAAAACATACGAAAAATATTAAAAATATGTACCTAAGTATTGTGATATTTACTATGTTTCTGATATGGTATAACAAGGTTAGCCATCTACACTTCAAATTTGAGAAATTTTCGACAGATGTATTATTTTTCGCCCACAAAATTAGCCATTGTGGTGAAGTGAACAAAACATTGTCCATGATACCTGTTGGAGTCACAACCCAACAACCAATCTCACTAAATAAATAAATAAGCATGTATGATCTTCATTCATATCTGGTGATTAGTAATGTAACAAAGATTTTTTTTTTGATTTTACTTATTTGAGTTCAAACCATAGATTATCAAGGTCTCTTTTTCTGATAACCGAAGGTTTAACATAAAAAATAAAAATAAAAAATAACAAGCATGTATGATATGTCATCAACTTCATTCCTTTCTCGTCAACAATAACATAACAAAAATTTATATTCTTTATTTGATTTTACTTATCTTTCTACCGAACTTCAAATTGACAAAGTCTCTTCTTAATGAGAACCGGAGAGTAAATATAAAAAGAAACTTATATGTTTATGCAAATAAAAGGTAGTGGTGTACAGACACCATAACACTCTACAATATGATATTTTGAATAACGTAAAGGAGTTTATGTTGTCTATATTTTAACATATGTTTAGTAATTTAATACAACAAAATATCTCTTTTTACAATTATAAAACTGTTATTATAATTATAGGATATAATCGAATGACCTTATAAAACTAATAGAATGATCTTGTAAATCTTTTTTAGTATTAGTGTTTGTGCATTATTTATTTTTTCTCAAGGCAGAGAGTGTGGACCTTTTTTTTAGGGGAGAGAGTGTGGACTTCTTTGCAATAATTGGATAATATTAGTTGGACAAATTGACGATGGTACGCCGCGTATTCACAAAAGGGACCAACATTTATCTACCATAGATTGTTTTCCTTGTTTTTGTCATGTTTGATTTGATTAATGATTTATAATTTATATCTGATCCATGTGGCTATTATTTAATAATTAATACAGTCTGATGGCTGTCAAAATCAATATTTTAGTCTTATTCTTAATCCTTGAGTCGTGTTCACTTGAGGCTTTAAACGTGGAAGAATGGGACTCTCAAGAATCATGCCAGGGTAGTTTTCTGTTAGAGGATGAAGTTTCTGGCGTTTGCTGAGCAGAGTCCCTCGTGTTAGTTTAAAATATTTGTATGCACCTTTTGGTCCGAATTTTTGTCGTAAATCGGGTATCTTCCGTGTGCAATCGCAGAGACTAATCTCTCAAACATTGTGGGGTTCAAATGAGCGGCAAGTTCTCCCTAAAAGTTTTAACAGTGCTGCATGAATAAGGTTGGATTTGAAATCAGGACCTTGGTTAAGCTAGAACAAACTTGTGTCATCTCATCTAAGCGTTCTTGGGTCACCTTTTGGTCAAATGTGGCAATAGTTGATAACATAGGTGATGGTGGATAAATTAGTTTTTTTTTTATAAATTTTTTTTTGAAGAAGTTAAATTAACCCACCTAAATTGATATTGGGAAGAATCGAACCTGAAACCTCGCAGAGGAGCACACTTTCAGGTCCTAAATCAATACCCATAGTAGATAATTAAATTTATAGTGTTTGATAAAATTAATGAATGAGTTATCGAATAAATATAAAATGACATTTTTAATTAATATTAAACTTTTTCAAGATCATAAAAAAAAAATGATATTGACACAACAATTTATAAGCTTTTTTTTTTTAAAGAATAAAAAATTATAAGCTATAAGTTCAAACATACTATTTACTAAAAATCGCTATAAACTATTAAAGTAATGTTATAAACTCAAAAAAAAAAGTTGTTACCGAAACATATCTATCTATTTGATCATATAAACTTATAATTTATAAACTATTCGCTATAAGTTTAAAGTTGATCTCACCCAACAGAGCCTTAATATAAAATTATGAATAAAAAATATCACCAAATGTGAATAGGAGCTGATTTTTTCTCCTACAGAACAACAACAGATAAATATGGGAGCTGGTTTATCTTTATTTTATTTTAAATTAATTTCATGTGCAAATTGTTTCTCAGTTTCAAGTACTTTTATCGGAGAATTTGAATGTCTTTAGTGTAATCTCTCTTCAACTGACATTTCTTTATTCGAAAGAAATGCTAAGCGGCTTCTTCGGAACATTTGTTAAGGAAGCAATAATAATAATATTGCATTGGAACTAGTGTAATCAATTCTTGTTTTCAACTTAAAATAGTCCTAAATATGGCAAGGGTTAAATTAATTATATGTGCAAATTTTAAGGAGAAGGATAATGTCCTATACAGTGGCAAGCTGTGAAGCCCGGATACGAGATACGATACGGATACGATACTGCACTGATACGGAAAAATTTCAAAAATCAAGATACGATACGGTTGAGATACGTTAATAAAAAAAATTATATAATAAAATGTACAATATAATTATAGCCATTTCTTTTAATATGCAAATATATTGACAAACAAAAGAAATCAGTCATAGGCTCGTAGCACATCAACATAAATATAAATAATATTGACAATTAAGAGAGTGATTATTAGTCAATTACATACACAATATATCCCAAAAAGAGCAACACCAGTGATATACTATATCCAAAAGGAACATTGTTAGTGTTATACTATATCGATCCAAAAAAGAAGCACTATATCCAAAAAAGAACACATTAGTACTCAAGAGTTAAATTATTTTAATTAACATTAATTGGGAAATATCGGGGCAGGTATCGATGCAGGATAATTATTGGATACTCTCCTGATACGTATCGGGAAATATCGGATAATTATTTTTTAAAAAAATAAAATTTAATCTTCGGGTACTCTCCTGATACGTATCGGAAAGTATCGGATATGTATCGATACAGGATACGCAGGAGATACGATACATCATCTATTTTGAAGTATCGGGGCATCATAGATGACAAGGCTTAATATTTTCCAAAGAATATATGCTCCTTAATTTGTTCATACTCTTCTGGCGTCATTTGAAAATTTTGAAACAAACATCAGAACGGAAGATCGTAAAATTGAGATAATGTCGCAATGGCATCCACCTTCATTGGAGTAAGAATTTTTACCCATATTTATCATCAAAATTTATGTGTGTTTTTCCCATGGAAAATGTTATATGGGTGCACAAGCAGCTCAACCAAGCCTGACCTCTAAAAGTTATGTCTAATATCCACACTCCACTTAAATAAAAAATGTGAAATGTTAACCAGTGCCTCCGAGGCTCTAGTTATGGAATTATATAAGGAAATGTTTTCTCAAAAATTGTGTATTTTACTTTTTGAAACTTGAAAAAGTGTTGTTTTTATCGTTGACTTTGTTTTTTCTTTCCACTTTTAACTGTTTAACTAGTGCTTCGGGGGCACCGGTTAACAAGACCCATAAAAAAAATATGTTATTTCTTTTTCTTTTTTCAGTACACATTTGAGTTTTTTCTAAACTCTAATTCTCCTTTCTAGACATAAATCTGATGCTATCAAACCACCAAATATGTATAATTAGTCAATTTGGAAAGCTATTTCATTAAAAGAATCACAACAATCTTTTTTTTTCCGCATATACCATTCGTTTTCTCATTTCCCACAACGGAGGAGTGACAAATCCAAACGACACCATTCAGTAAATTTCACTTATTAATTTTTTATTTCGTTTCTTTTTTAGAAGTTCTATTGATTCTGATTTTTTAATAAAAGCTTAACTATACAAAAATTCCGTTATTATTTTACAGGAGGCCTATTTTAAAAAGAGAGTCGAGCCTCATATTTTATAGAAACGGTCCTGATGGTGCGACAAACTCACGCACGAAATTGACGAATGTGCTGATGAAAGAAGCCCTTGTCAAAAAAGAGAGGCCTTTCATGAATTTTCTTTAGTTTGTGTTCATCACCGCCCCACTCACCTTTGAAACAACCACCGGATCTTTTAGACTGTGTGTCCTCCTTAATCTTAATCTTTTAGTTTGTGTGTGACCATTTCAATTATAATTAGGTGGATGTCCCGATGAAGTATTATTTTTGTTAAATTATATCAGAGGTCCTTTAAATTATTTAATTGTAACTTATGTTCTTTAAGTTAACGAAATTTTAACGTATCAATTAGGTCTTTAAGTTATTTAACCGTAGCAATTTGGGAAATTTTAGTACTTAAAAATGTAAATTGTTTGAAGCTTAAAAGTTTCAATTAAATAACTTAAAGATCTTAAAGGACTAGTTTGTTACAATTAATTATCTTAAAATGACCTAATACGAAAAAATTTAAAGGACCCATTTATTACAATTAAATAATTTAAAGTGTAATTTAGCCTATCATTTTCTATTTGTCAGTGATTTAAGTACATGTAAAGAAAGTAATAAGTGTTAGTGGTGTTGTGCAGCTTTTGCTGTTTTGTATTAAAAAACATGACACAAATAAGAAAATTCATGAACTTTTTCTTGCTTTATTTTGTCGCATCAAATAGCATTGCTCTTTTCTCTATTAGCTTTTTCATAGGAGGAGAGGATAATGTCATTTAAGCATCTCTCATAAAAAGGTAATGAAATTTACTCAATTTTATAATCACAAATGTTTGTCATGAAGCGATTAGCTAATTTCACTTAAAGCCAGACATGTTACTACTTTGACTATGTAATTTCAATGAATATGATTTAAATATCACTTAACACATTTGTAAAATAGCTGTTAGCATCACCGAATTAATATTTATTTGCCCTTCCCCATTTTATTTTTAAAATGTTTTGCTAAAAATCCAAGAAATGATAAACTACTCTTTGTCAAGACATGCACCAATCACCACATGATTGTACTATATAAACTAATAAGCATTTTCTTATGCACCAATCACCACATGATTATACTATATAAATTAATAATCATTTTTTTAGGGAAAACTAATAATCATTTTCTTTAGCTACTATTACTTGTAATCCTAAAATTGAATCAAATTGACATATTGCTAGTTATTAGCTCATAATCCTAATCATTTTATAGATAAATTCAATGGTTTTACAAAGTTAAAGAGGCGGGGGCAGACCCACCATAAGGTATGGTGTGGCAACTGTCACACCAGATTACTACCCATTTTTAATAGGTATATATCTCTATTATAGTTTAAAGATATATGATAAATATTATGTTATGCAACCTTAAAGATCATATCTAGCGTGTCCCAGTGGTAATCGACAACTACAATTTTCATCATTGTTACTGGTTTGATTCCCTCCATCAGCAGTTTTGCGTTTCTCTTTTTTTTTTTTTTGCTAGCAGTGAACTTGCGTCGCCTTGCTCTTCATATGTCCTACTTTTTGTAGAAATAAAGCACAAATTCTTTTTATATAGAAAAACTTCTTTTATCAAATAAATACATTCCTTTTCTCTTTATTTTTTGATGGAATCTTTCTTTTTATTTAAAATATCCTTAAATAATATTATATTTTTTATTAAACTAAAATATATTTTATTCTTTTTATTATACTTGATTATAAATATACATTTTTTTATGTGATGAATTATTTATAAAATATTTTTTTTATTATTGATGATTTTAAGTTATTTGGAGTGTGTAGAAAAATAATTTAAGGCTTTTAGTTCAATTTTTTTTTATAATTAACGTAATGTTTATTATAACTTAAATTTTGTGTTTCTATCTTATAGTTTTAGTTTATTTTAGTGACCCACGTAAAAAAAATTCATGACTTCGTCACCGTTTTATGTCAAGCACTAATAAAACTTGACATGTTTATGGCTTTATTCCCTTCATGATTTGAAATGAATTTTTGTTATTGCATTGTACTTGCATTTTGGATTTTTCTAATTGTGTTTGTTCAGAATTTTGGGTTTTACTATTTATGACGGAAGAACTTCTTTCTCTAATTCTATTGTATTTGTTGTTTCGTCGATAGACAATTATTATTGTAAATGTATTGAATCAAATAATATTATTTATTATTTTTCGTATAATTTAATTCATAAATTCTTTCATATTTTTGCCATACCAAAATACAATGTCTGGATCCGCCCCTGCAAAGTAATAAAAGTTTGACTACGTAATCTTAATGAATATGATTCAAATGTCACTTAACACATTTGTAAAATAGCTATTAGCATCACCTAATTAATATTTACTTACCCTTCCCCATTTTTTAAAAATAATGTTTTGCTAAAAATCCAAGAAATGATAAACTACTCTTTATCAAGACATGCACCAATCACCACATGATTGTACTATACAAACTAATTATCATTTTCTTATGCACCAATCACCACATGGTTGTACTATATAAACTAATAAGCATTTTCTTATGCACCAATCACCACATGATTGTACTATATCCAAAAAAAAGGAAGAAGAGGGAAAACCAATAATCATTTTCTTTAGTTACTATTACTTGTAATCCTAAAATTGAATCAAATTGGCATATTCCTAATTATTAGCTCATACCAAATATCTGGTGTGTCCATATATTTCATATTTAAATTGTGCAATTAGTTAATAAGCTTTCAGTAATGTTGAATATACGTCTTGATTTTTTTAAATAATTTTTTTCTTTTTTTTTTAGGTTAAATATGTTTTTCGTCCCTATAAAATTGAGACCTTTTAAGTTTAATCCTTACTTAATTTTAATAGTTCTTTTAATCCTTAAAAAAAATTTATGCACTCTATTTAGTCCCTACTCAATTAAGTAAGGACAAAACTTAAAAGTTCTCAATTTTATATGGACCAAAAACACATTTAACCTTTTTTTATTGATAAGAATTTTTCTCTTGGTCATAGAGATGTGATTTGCTATTTAAATTGTCTTGAACCTAATTCTTGGGAGTGATATCGACTTCTATCCCCATGTGTCTTGTATTAAAAGTGGGAAATGTTAACTTGTTTTATTAGAGCACATGTTAAGGATACTAAAATAGAAATTGTGCATTGAAAATTGTGTGTATTTATTTCTATAAAAATTAAAAATTAATTTTTCATAATAAATATTTGCTATTGATGAAATTCTTAACATGTGCCATAAGAGCACAAGTTAATACGACCCATTAAATTTAAGGGTCTTGTTAACGAGTGCCCCCGGACACTCTTTAAGCATTCTAAAATAAAAAATTATTCTTTATAAAAGTCAAATATTCCGATTTTCAAGACAATGCTTACATGTATTTTTAAAAATATTTTTACTATTTATGGGTCTTAAAGAGTGTTCCGGGAACACTCGTTAACATTTTCCTAAATACGTAGTAGAGGCTGGAACCTTCAAACATGGCACACCGTTAGAGAAAGTAAATTTTGTGTTTTTTTTTTTTTTTTTTATGAATACGAGGGTTTCTATAAATTTCCTCCACGAGCCTCCTTTTTTTTTTCTTTTTCTAAGGAGTGCCTCCTACAGATCATATTAGTTTTCTCAAAGCCGATGTAACAAGATTCTTTTTTTTTAACAAATCAAAATGAAATTATATTACGAAACCAACGATGTTAACCCCGCACAAGGTGTGCAAAAGGATAAACACCGAAGAATATTTACAAAGTCATGATGTAACAAGATTCTAATTGAGAAAGTATTAATGGTCTTTTCCATCCTTATTAATGGATTGTGTTGATCCATTTAGTACCATCTAATCCATTCATTTTATCACCCTTAGTCTTAAGCGACATGCAAGGGAGTTGTGTTAAACAAACAACCACATCAACAAAATTATGTGTTTGAATGTTAAAATTCATGTCTTTAGACTTTGTTTAGGAGTTTGGAGGAAAGGAGATGAGAGAACCTTAAGAATAAATGCAGGGTCATATCTGAGGTATGGCAAGGAGGGCGACCGTCCCAGGCTTCAAAAAATAAATTCAAAATTTGGGTCCCAAAATATAAAATTAAGGGTCCATTAAGTAAAATATATAATTATTAGGGAATGTTAAAACCATATACATTTTAATTGAAAAAGACATATTAGGGAATTGAATATCATGAAAATTATTTTCACACTATAGGAATTCAAATTATATATATATATATATATACACACTTATTAGTTAGGGCCCAAATTGTAGGTTAGCGATTAGGCCACCATAATTCAGAAACAGCCCTATAGATAAATGTATATAGATAAAGCATAACTTTTTTTTTCTTACTTGGATTAACTTTTTTTTTCTTACTTGGATCAAAACCCTACTATGGAAGACTAAAAAATAATAACATTGAGGTAGGACTTCGAAGTTTGAAGTATGTTGAACCTAATCTTCCTCTTCTAAACAATGAGGTGGATGATTTACCAACATTCTCTTCCTCCCCTCCCCTCCCCTTAATTTCTTCCAAACAAACCTTAATGAATATATGTAATTAGGCTTTTGAGACTTCTAATTTGATTTTTTTTAAATGTCAAATACTGTTGAGATGAATATTATAAATTGAGATGTATCATGGATCCTATCGTTTGTCATCATAATAAGTAAGTAGAGATTAGGTTTGAGTACTTTTCTTTTACAACGATGATGGTACATGACAGTAAAAGTTCAAATCATATGTGCATTCAATAACCATATGATAATGAAATAACATAACATGCATTGAATCAAGCCATGCATGCTAGAATCTGACGTCTATGATAATCAAAAAAATCTGTTCATCAAAAACTTACAAAGTCTATACCGTTACTGAAATTAAGGCTCAAGTAAAAAATTTGAATGCAGTAATTAAAATAAAAATGCACCAGCCAGGAATCGAACCTGGGCCTGTATCATCCTACCACTAAACTACTAGAGCTCCATATTTACCCAAGTGCAATGTATGTTTTATGTATTTCTAATATTCTATTTTTTTTTTGAAGGAGTATTTCTGATACTCTATTGTCAACCAGCTTTCTAATGTGAATATCAATTTTACTTTTTTCCCTTTAGAACCAATTTTAAATATGAATTTAAATGTACGCAGTTCTCTCAAATCTCATCAGTTTCTCTTTTTTTTTTCTTTCCAGGCTAATAGTTAACGACATCGTTTGCACCGGTTCCCAAATGTCAAGTTGTGTGCATGGTGTTAAGACTATTTTTTCATGTCGTGTGAGATATTTGTGTCTTAAATAAAGATCACAGTGAGTTTACACGTAGGCTATTATAATATTTGTTCCTAAATAAAATTATTTGTCATTTTTTTGATATTTTTATTTATGAGATTTGCTCATATATTGCATTTAGAAAAAATATATATCAAAGTCCGTGGTCTTACCCGTGTAGCTAGTGACTTCATTATCTATACTCGTATTTACCCCTATTTTCACTATAACGAATTGATGAATAACAAACAAATATCAACGATTTACAAATAACAGATTTAGTTGTGCTTGGTAAACACACTCTTTAAGTTGGAATCTTGTGATTGAATCGAAGCTTTACTTTTAAGAGTTTGGCTATGGCATGGTGAATGAACACCATCCCATTTTTTGAAACACATTGTTGAGTGAAAATGTTTTGAATGAACACCATCTCATTGATTGAGACATACTTGGTTATTAAAGTAAATCTCATCGTCAGCTAATGTTACCTCAATGTTTTGAATCAATTTTAATGGGTGGGTCTTGGAAAGTTAGAGTGAGTAGTATCTATAGAGAAACAAACAAGTGAAAATATCTTGGCTAATTTTGGTTGCTTATAATTTATGATCGTGCTGTTGCATAGGTTTAACTCTCTAACACCTCCAACCCTCCTCTTAGTCATAAACTCAACAAATATGAATCATTATACAAAAATTTATGTGTCTACATAATTTAATTAAATAAGTAATCAACAAAGGTAATTATTCGTACTCGTCCTATCATCTATTATCTATGAGAATTGATTCTCTCAACCTGTGATTTTCATATGAAATATTATAGTTTAACATCTCAATCTTTAAATTCGTTCATCTAAACCTTTAATCTTATCCGCTTTTTAATCTTGCCCTCATAAAAAGCGAAGAATAGATATATTTTTAAAAAGTGAGAGATCATATTTTACTCCCTCCAAAAAAATAAAATTTGTCACAATAGGTTTCATTCTCAATAGTAACATACTTTTCACCTTTCTATATAGTAAATATTTTTTTACGGTTATCTAATTATTGATTTCTCTACTTTTAAATGCCAATATGTTATCTCCATTGTCATTACCATGTTTCTATTTTAATTTTGGCTTAAATGCACTTTTGATTCTCTAATTTCTAAAAGTAATTTTTTTTATCTCCTTAATTGTTTAAAAAACCAATTTTTGTCCCCAATTTCCCTTTCTTCAGAATTTTGATCTCGTCACATTTTTAGATCATTTTTATGATGGCGTGGTCTATTTATTTGTTTACTTATGATGTGACAACATTTAATGAACATATTTTTACATACGTATATATTTATTGTGGTTTAATAAGCGCCAACACATCATGAATGAACATCTTTTTTTTTTAAAGACCATGAACGATTTGAATATGCATCATAAAAAAAATTAGATGAGGAATCAAAATCTTGAGAAAAAAAATTAAGCAAAACTTATCTTTTAAAGACATGTGAAACAAAAGTGCATTTGAACTTTTAATTTATCGTATAAGTAAAAATACAACTATTAATCTTGCCCTCCTAATTTGATTATTTCCCTCATATCATATAAATGTTTTTCTAATTAGTGTCCCAAACTCCCAATGACATTGATTAAAGAATCAATAAATAAATATTTTGTTTATTTTAAAAATATAAGGTGTTACTTTATTTCAGTTTTAACCAATGTCAGATATTTTTTATTTCTTTAACAAAAATAAAATGATATTCATTCATTTAAATTGATAGAATACATCAAAATCAACATCGCTAAAAACTTTAAAAATGGTGAATCTGTGAACAAACTCACAACACCAAAGTTAATAGCATACAACGGCAAAATGCATACAAATAATATGATAAAATCTAAATCACCAAAATGCCTATGTTTATTGATTTGCAACGTTGACGTTCAAATCATTGATTGAATCTGAAGTTGATCTTTCAATAAGAACCAAACGAACACTGCAACAAGACACGAAATCAAACAAAGTCGAGCAAGACGACGAACAACACAGCGCTGCACTCAGACGACGAAATTACAACAAAATAACATAGGAAAACACTTTGATGTACGTGAAAATCACTTATTTAAATTAAAAGAAAAGAGAAAAAAGATGCATATTTAAGGTCAAAAAATGACCTAAGATCGACTAGTGAAATAGAAAGAAAATTTAAAGTGAAGTTGGAGTTTGTGGAATGTCAAATATTGTTTAGCATCCTCCTATCTCCATAATATAAATATAAATTTTCAATGAATATAATTTCCTACGAGAACCTCATATCATGCCTAATTTTTAGGAGTACTAGTTGAATTGAAATCTGTGATCCCTGTATTTCTTCCAACTCTTAGATTTCAGAAAACCCTAGATTATTCATCCTCCAAATTCATGAAAATATAAATATAATTTTTCTCGGGACCCACTTTCTGTTTTAAGTATAATATAACTGTATTTCAGTTAATTTGGCCCACAGCTCTTATTATTTTCATTCACTCTTAATTTTCCAAGACATTGTTGAGTTTGGTTGGAGTGAGAGAGTGTGAAATTGAAGAAGATGCTTAAGGAGAAAGAGAAAGAAAAATTGTTTCTTTGGATCTTCAAGTTTGCAGGCCGTAAGAAGGTTGGAATGTTTTTCCTCTATCTCATCTCTGCTGCAGTTTTCATATGGGTTTTCTACGTTGGAAAAGGTTCCTCATTTCTCCTCTTATTATCATATTATGATAATTACAATTTGATTAATGATATTTTAAAGTATACTGGTATTTCATGTTTAAGTAGTTAATGAACTTCAGCTGAAGTTGAATCAATTGTGAGTACCTGCCGAACTCACATTTTCTTGAGAACCAGATGGTTAATAACAAAACAAACTATCATATTATTATTATTATTATTGTGATATGGTCTGATATCAGGTGAAGATTCTCGGGAAGGAAACACAGTGCAAAGTATTAAAGTTAATGAAAGCGTGTCTATGAGTGATTCTCCGTCTAAAGTATCTACGACAAAATTTGCATTACTTTCTTCTCCACCTAACTATTTTTTGGGCTACCATCTTCCTATAGGGCATCCGTGTAATAGTTTCACATTGCCGCCTCCGCCGGCTGATAAAAAGCGTACCGGGCCACGTCGTAAGTTTTAGTTTACTATCTTTGTAACCTAAGGTTTCTTGGCAAATTTAGACTACTTAATGTGTATGGTATACCAATAATTCTTTAAATTTTTGTGGTTTGTGTTGATATGGTGGATCTAGGATAATTTTGGACTACTTAATGTGTATGGTGTTTCTTCAGTTTTCTGAATATTCGGTCTTGTTTATATATCTTGCAGCATGCCCAGTATGTTACCTTCAGGTGGAGGAAGCCATTGCACGGATGCCAACATTGCCCTCACCTTCTCCGGCTCTTCAGAATTTAACATATGTCTATGAGGAAAATTTAAGTAGAGGTGCAGAATTTGGTGGTTCGGAGTTTGGTGGATATCCTACTTTGAAGCAGCGAAACGAGTCTTTTGATGTACAAGAGTCGATGAGTGTGCACTGTGGGTATGTTTTGCTTTTTCTAGGAATTCCTCCCTTACTTATATCTATACTTACCTAGGGAAGTCCTTGGTGACAACTGTGTGTATAATGAAGCACTGCTGCGTACTTTTTACTGATATGAAATTTGCCCATCGTCAATTATGTGTGTGTGCATCAATCAGATTTGTAAGAGGAACTAAACCTGGCCGCAACACAGGATTTGACATTGATGAAGACGACCTTCTTGAAATGGATCAGTGTAATGGAGTGGTTGTTGCATCAGCTGTATTTGGTTTGTATTATGTGATTTCTGCCTTTATTTACTTGTTTTTAAGCTAGTTACTGATTATAATTATACATACTATTCAGGAAATTTTGACGAGATAAATGAGCCAAAAAATATAAGCGATTATTCGCGAAAGACTGTATGCTTCCTTATGTTTGTAGATGAAGAAACGGAAAAATACCTGAGGAGTTCTGGCAGGCTGGGAATCAGCAAGAAGATTGGTTTGTGGAGAGTTATTGTTTCTCGCAATCTTCCTTACACAGATGCAAGACGGACAGGAAAGGTTGGAATTACATATTTGGCAAGCACCATCAGGATTGACATAAAATTACTCTCTGAGTTGTTAGCCATTGTTACTGATGTTTTTTTCAATAGTTATGTTTTTCTATATGATCTGATTGTTGCGCTAAAATTGAATAATCATACTGTTGGCCGTCTTTTTTTTCTTTCTATAATCCATCCTGAAGGAGTTAAGTTAGTCTTGTTTTACTGATTGTTCCTCAAGGCGCAGAATGTAGAAGGGAAAATTCTTAGAAACACTTTGCATCCCCCATGAGTTTGAAAAGCTTAAATTTCACCATATTTTCTAATTCATATAGTAGTACTATTATTTATTACATTTTACCACTTTTTTCATAGATTCCCAAGCTTCTGTTGCATAGATTGGTTCCAAATGCTCGCTACTCTATATGGGTTGATGGAAAGCTTGAGCTTGTTGCTGATCCATATCAAATTCTTGAAAGGTACGTATGAGAGAATCTCTTCAAAGCTATATGCTTATTTGTTCAACCATATACCTATTCCATTAGCCTAGTTACTCTACTTGTGAGAGTGATGTTAAGATTTTCATTTCAGGCCCTTTACCATTTGATACTTACTTTGGCATGTGATTCACCCTTCTATCTACTTCTGTTTATGATAGATACGTTAATCACAATGGGAACTACTTGTAGCTCTACTGGGGCCCTGCATACTGTCAGATTATTTCTGTGATTCCCATAATATAAACATCTGCTTTATTGTTAGATATATTGTTTTATCGGTATAAACCTGTAGTTCTACGTGTTAGTATAAACAACAAACAGTTTTATCGTTATAAACTTGTAGCATTACATGCTAAATGTGAACCCCTGGTTAATTATTTTTGGGACAAAATACAACCTGATTGTGTTGTATGTACATGCAATGAGGCATACTGCTCCCCTTCTACCCCTAGTGAATCCTGGCTCCGCCCCTAATGATAATCCTGCAAGTTTAGAATTAACACTTATCTTGTTTTCAATCTACATATGACATGGCTTTAGATGATATAAGAGGTTGATATTACCAATGTGCATCTCTTGGTTTTACAAGAGAAGTTGTTCACGCATTGTCATGTTTGTTCTAAATTGTATATTGTATATGTTTATGCTATACTGCTTTTGACAATCTATGTAATTAGTCTGCCAAGACATAAGGAGCAGCTTTCACTCTCGTCCCCATGTTGCGTGCTTGGCGATCCATAAATATCCTTGTGTTTTTCATAGCCAAACATAATGAAGTTTTGAAGCCCTAGTACAAAATGTCTCTCCACATTGTCTATGAATACAATACTCGATGTATTTACAAGTTTTAAAGAAGACAACTGAATGATATTTCCAAAGAGCTTTTTACCTTACGAATTGACTCTTCTAAAGTGAGCCCTTGCTTTAGATGGAAAAGTAAGACATCTTTACCATTGATGATAAATTAATGGTTGATATTATATATACAAGTATAACAAAACACATATGCGTTGAAATTTCTACCATATTTTCTCATCAGCAGTTGAGATGTCTTATTCCTCCTTCCAAAGTGGGCACCTAAATTTTTTTATATGTTGATCTGGAGTTGGTCCCGAAATGCAATTCATTTGGGATGATATTTCACGCCTAATGTGTTTTCTGACTTTGAACAAGCTTTATTTGGCTTTCAGTTACCACAATGCATGTCTTTTTGGTGCCTAAACTGCTTGTGTTCACACTTATGTAGGTTTCTGTGGAGGAAGAATGCAACTTTTGCTATATCAAAGCATTATAGACGCTTTGATGTATTTGTCGAGGCAGACGCTAATAAAGCTGCTGGAAAGTACGAGAATGCCTCTATTGACTCCCAGATCGAGTTTTACAAGAAGGAGGGGTTGACACCATATACAGAGGCCAAACTTCCTCTTATAAGTGGTAGGTGAAACTTCCTCTTATAAGTGGTAGGTGAAACTTCCTCTATATATTTGGGAATAGATGCACTTGTGTTATATATTTTTCCCAAACCTAATGGTTGTGTTCCAGATGTTCCTGAAGGATGTGTAATAGTAAGAGAGCATGTTCCCATTAGCAATCTCTTTACTTGTCTTTGGTTCAATGAAGTTGACCGATTTACTTCAAGGGACCAGCTTAGTTTTTCAACTGTCAGGGACAAAATTTTGTCACGGGTAGATTTTCATTTCAACATGTTCTTGGATTGTGAAAGGCGGAACTTTGTAATTCAGGTAACTGTTCTATCTTGTTTGTATATGTAGCTATAATAACTTCTGGTAGTATCATCACTTTTTTGACATTGCTTGGGGAGGATATGAACAATTCCAGCATTATGATCATATAATTGTATCTGTTTTAGTTCACAACTTCAATTACGTGTTATAAGAGTTGCCCTGTGACCAATGTGGTTAAGAATTTTCTTGAAACCACTTGTGTCGATGGTTATTATTTTTTCTCTTGAGGGTAGATTATTTATCTAAACCTTGTTCATTGCTCATTTACTTTCATGGTCACTTTCCTCTCTCATTTGTTTATTGTAGCTTCTTTTTTTGGGGGTGTTCACAGAAATACCACAGAGATTTACTGCTGCATCTAGCTCCACCAGTGACCACTGCACAAATTCCTCTGTTATCTCCCCCACCTCGATTGCCTATGCTTGAATCATCCCCCGAAAAGGTTGTAGCTTCACTGGTTGGAAGAGGCCCTGGAAGGCGTGGAAGAGATAAAAGATCTGGTTCCAAGGGTCACCGCAAAGTTGTTGCTGGAAGTAATGAGAACGAAGCAAGTTAAGAAGTTTTGTTCGGGTGATTATATATTTTTTCAGAGATACTCCCACCAATCTTAAATATAAGCAAAAAAGTACATAGTACATGTATTTAAGGTCGGGTGGAGTATAAGTTCCACAGCAGAAGTCATTCATTGCAGAGGTGGAGGGAAAATGTGCGAGAAAAGTGTTGTATTATTTCCAAATGGACGCTCCCATTCTTTTTTGATTTTGTGCAATTGTTCATTTTTGTTAATCTTTTTGTTGTATATAAGGTAAAATTTTCAGTAGCTGTTATATGGGTTGCCACTAAATTCCAAAGGCGGTAATCCATTTTCCTATTCAATTATGATAGTGACAGAGAAAATGCACTTCCTCTGATTTACATTCCACGAACGATATACCGAGTTATCTATTTTTCCTTGTCCAACATTCTTTCATTTTTTTTTATATGAGGGGTTCAATCTCAGCATCCATTTGTTGGGGTTTCATTTAATTCAGAGCATAATTTTGCATGGACTTAACCCACTGAAATTAACGCAGAGAGAATTGAACCTGAGGCTTTGAGAGGAGAACACTCCAAACCAAAGTCGGAAGCTAACACCATTAGGCCAAACACTCTTTCATCTTAATTAGTTTGACCGCCACTGGTCCACCGCCACCGGATAACACTTGGTTGCTAAAACCCTTTTACCTTTACCATTGCTAGAACTCTCTGCTCTTAATCCACCCATGACAATGGCGCTAAGAAGAGCATCAATATCACTCACCTTCTTCTTCCAAACCCCTCCTCCTTCTCTCACCCACTCTTTCTCACTCTCCATTCCAAAACGAACCACCACTCCTTCTCTTCTCTCTCTCCGCTACTCTTCCATCCCCGCTTCCAAAACCCTAACCTCACCCCCCTCCGAAAAACCCTTCCTATTCATCCCTCCCGGAGTCGAACCCACCGAAATCAACGACTCCATGATTCTCCCCTTCTCCAATATCGTCGTTGGACCCTACGCCGGTGACTCTAGAATCAAGGATGTTGAATTTGTTAAGAGTAGTCCCAAGGCTAAGGATTGCCCTAAAGATCATCGACCCGAATTCGCTGTTCTTGGTCGTTCTAATGTTGGCAAATCTTCTCTTATTAATTCACTTGTTCGTAAGAAAGAGCTTGCTCTCACTTCTAAGAAACCAGGTAAGTTTTTAATTTTTTTGAATTTTTTAGTTGGTTTGCGATTTTATGTGTAATATAATTCGTTGCAGGGAAGACACAGCTTATTAATCACTTCTTGGTTAACAAAAAATGGTACCTTGTGGATTTGCCTGGCTATGGGTGAGTCACTCACAAACATCTCAATATTATAAATTGTCTAGTAATTGAATTGAATTCAGCCCTGTTTAAATAAACAGCTTAATTAAGTGCTTATGTATAAGTTATAAGTTGTTTTCACAAGTTATCCTAGAGAGCTTATGAACATGTCATAAACTATTTTCATAAGCTCAACTAAACAGTCTCACAAGTACTTGTGTCAGTGGATAACTTTAAACAAAGCCGATTCAAACAGGTTCATAGGAAACTTTTATTCCTAATTGGTAGGTCTCATGACTCATCAGTGTTTTGTTTAATGATGTTATTTCCTGTGTTCATGTGATTAGAGTATTAGAGGTCACTGGTCAGTGATTGGAGGTGATCTTGTTGTATGTAAAACTCTTTCTCATTCGTTTTCTTTGTGTTTATGCAGCTTTGCTAAAGCATCTGAAGCTGCTAAAGTGGATTGGTCCTCGTTTACAAAAGGTTACTTTTTAAATAGAGATACTCTGGTGGCTGTTTTGCTTCTCATCGATGCAAGTGTTCCACCTCAAAGGATTGATTTCGATTGTGCAAATTGGCTTGGACGCAATAATGTAAGATGCTTTTTTGTGTTTAGCTTGGAATGTAATGTTGTTAGGGTACTGAATTCTGTTAGAATTTTGTGAATTGCAGATACCAGTCACCTTTGTTTTCACAAAATGCGATAAAATGAAGGTGGCAAAGGGGAAAATACCTGAGGAAAACATAAGGGATTTTCAAGAGATAATAAAACAAAACTACAAACAACATCCCCCGTGGATTATGACCAGCAGTGTTACTGGATTAGGCAGAGATGATCTTCTCTTGCATGTATCTCAGCTAAGAAACTACTGGGATCAATAGGAGAACAGCTTAAAACTAAGCAAAATGTGACTATCTATATGAAGGGCATTCCATGCAGGACCCAAGTTGAAATTACAAGATATACAACCGGTACCACATAGAAGAGTCGAGTGGAAAGGCTATGACTTGACTTGTATATCAGCTGGATCATTGTTCCCCTCAAACCACAACCTGTTTGTTATATACCGTATCTAAATCTTACACATGGGTCGAGTTTGAGTTGTTTGTGTATACTGGAATTTATGTGCTGTCATGTTATACTCGTATGGGAGTAATACAGCATAAGAAATATCGTATGCTTTGAACAGTGAAACTTATTTATTATATTTATCTTTTTGATTTCGGAATACATGTTTCTGCATGCCAGTTCCTTGGCTTTTGTTTTGTGGATGAAAAGGAAAATTTTGCATACTTAAACATTATTGATGTTTTGTTGTATTTAATAGATTAATGTCATTTTTGATGCAGCCCCTGAGGATCTCATCTCCTTGCTTACCACCATTATTGTATATTGTATATGAGTTGGGTATTGTCAAGGCTCAGACCTGTATTCACAACTTTTAATGGGTGGTACTAAATAAAATCAAAGTGCTATTTTATTTAGGTACACACGCCTTGAATATTTTTCACAGTTCAGTTTAGTGCATAAGTTCCTGCATGACTAACACGGAAATATTTTAAACTTATTATCTTTAAAATATGCTACATAGATACAAATGATTTCATCCCTACAGTGCCTTTTTTTTTATTTTTTGTTATTATATTTTCTGTGTTCATAGGGATGAATTTTGTATCCATTTAATCCACCTAATATGAAGAGTAATAGAATACACCTAAGAGTAATAGAATACAGATTCAGTGGCTAGTTTGTCCAACTCTCCACACATTGAACTATTAGGCTGTTGTACTATTTGGCACCCCTCGTCCAGTGGCCCCACATCCTGAGCTTGGTATCAGCAGTTCATATGGTGAAACTCCATGGCCACATCGATTCCTAAGTTTAGGATCAGTATTTCTTCTGGCAATCTCCTTCTCAATATTCTTCATGTCCATTGAAAATTGGTTGAATGCATCAATGATCTCAGATTCACCCAACCAAGCAGACTTGTCATTTCTATCTCCTATATATTCCTCATCAGGCGAATGTGCAGAACCTACGTTGATCACAGCCATGAACCTTGTTGCCTGAAATAAACTTGGCAGTGATGATAGAAAGTATCTTTCTGGATTCTTGTCAAAATCTTCATAGTCAGAATCCTCCTCATTGGGAATTAGCTTTCTCATTAATTGTGGCCGGATTGGAACATATCCGCCATAGGGGTATTGACTGAAGTTCAAGACAGCATGCTGTGCTGATACAATCCAGATAATGGTGGTAAGCAAGGAGATAAGATCCTCGGGGGTGTTAAGTTTTGGCCACCATGTAGCATTTTTATGATCAGGGTGCCCCATGTTGATGAATTCTTTGTACCAGGATTGAAGTTCGTTGTCAGAAGAAATGGCATTCAAATCTTTGTAGTAATGGTTCACATAGGTCCTCACCAACTTCTCAATACTAGACCATATGAGGAGTCCATCAGCTGCATAAGGATAATCGTCAATAAGTAATCTAATACCATGTGCTTGTGTTGCATCTGGAACTGCCAAACCTCTGTATCAGAAATAAAAATGAAATAATTAGATCTTATCTACTTTACTTTATGCAGAAAATTTTGTTAAAGGAAACAGTTTTTTTACCTTCTTAAAAGATCAGCAGGAAGGCCTTCCATGTCAAACCTCCACCAATCTTTATAGGCAGCACAAGTAATTTGCATACAATATTTCCCGGGAGTGTAGTATGTCTCTGTGGTACCTCCGGCATTGATGAGTACATCACGGGTTATTGCATTTGACTTGAGTGTGTATCGCATATGGGGATCCAAAAGCTTGAATATAGGATGCATCACACTAAATTGCCGATGAGCTGCAATTATTAATGGTTCCATGCATGCGTGTATTCTTAACCTGTTAGATTATCATAGGCCAAATGTCAGTACTAATTTTCTCAAACAGAAGTTTTGAACAAGTATTTTTCAAATACTATTTGCATGGAAATAGTAATTCATACCAGTGGTGCACTAGTGTATGAACACCAGCATCATTAGCACAAACATGGGCTTTGCCAAGTTGCCAGAGCCATTTGGAGGTTTCATCTAAAGGAGGGTTGAGAACCTGCTTGCATACAGTATTTGGATCTCCTGTTGGGAGAGCAAGCTGAATAGCAATAGGCTTTAGAATTCCGATTTTGGTGAGGAAGAAAACTGTGGTTGTTGCATAAGCTTTGCGCTCATCAAGAGCATTAATCCGATCCAGGAATGGCAAGTACATATCATGGTAGTCCAGTATGAACAATTTATTCTCTTCCAATGCCTAAATTTTGAAAGCAAAGAACATTTTATGGATTGTCATTTCCATGGAACTTAGTCTAAGTAAAGGGAAATGGATTCTATGCAGATAACATTTCCTGCAGTTGTAATCTCAGCCGTACATTGAAGATCGGATGATTATGATTTTAAAATGTAATGTAAACCAAACTTTAGAAGTTAAAACACACAGCGTCCGATATCTGTCTAACGTTTGACATTTATTGACTGTGGTCAATCTGGATAAGATGACCGATGTTTGTACCTGTTGGATAGACATCCCTTCAATGTGGTCTATAATGTGTTCTTCTCTCATTGTCGACTCTACTGAACCATAAATAGAGCAATCCAGTTTGCTCACAGGTGGGAAAACCTATTGAGGGAGTGAAAGAACAGAATGGTTCATTAACTAGAGTACTCTGTTAACAGGAAAAATATCCTCTCATTATGATTACCTTTAACCTTTCAATGCTTAAAGGGTTTATCCCAGCAAGCACTTGTCGTCCAAACTCATCATCAAGTAAGAAATGCGATTTCCCACCTGAAAATTACTCCCCTTCATTTGAATAATTTGTTTGTCTAAATTAAAATCTCACTTACACACACAAACACTCTTTGACATGGAGAAAATTAATTTGGTTTATATAGAGACACTCTTTACATTTTCACTTACTTGAAAATATCTTTGGAGGCTCAAATTTAAAAAGTTCTTGTATGGCCACTCTTAAATTGAGCAAGGACTTGGGTTCAGAGTGCTTTGTAGGCTCTTGGATGAAGCAATCAATGTTTGAAATATCTTCACTGCCCATGATTTTATCCCTAAAAGCAGGTACAACATTACGAAGCAGTCCTGTCAATTTTCCTTTATCAATATTTTGTTGCTTTATGTCCTCATATTCTTCATCCCTTGGTACGTATATTAGCTCTGATTCACTTGGTTTTGACTCCGCTTTCGTATCTGTTCATATTGACATTAAAGGTGGAAAAGAAAACAGTATAGAGTATACCTCAGTCAATCTCAATTGTAAGTATAGTTAATGTGTATATTTTGCGTGTAAATATTACTACTCGTTTCTTTTTAATTATCACTTTAAGATTGTTTACAAACTAATGAAACTGACCAGACTTAGAAGGAGCACGCCCAGTACGACAACGTCTGGGGTAAGGGTTGTGCTGGCCACCAAGAGTTGGCCTTGCATATTCATTTCCTTTGTCTGGATCACCCAAATCATTGTACACATCGTACTCATAAATCCTATCGCATAATGATCTCATGCGTCCTCTCGCACTACTATCACCCCTCAATTGCTTTAGCTCCCTTCCTCTCAGTTCTTTCAGCCCATTTGGTGTTCCACAAGGTAGATACACCTGGTGAAATGTAATATATGCATGGTGTACACCAAAAATAATTAGTGTAAAGCAATATGTAGCTATAAGCATTCTCACACAACATTGTATTTGAGGATGATACCTTGTTGACGAAGAAGATTCTCTTGTCTGGATAAAGCCTATTTGGTTGAACCCAAGACTTGCATGTGAAACTTATATTTTGTACGATGTTTATGCTTTCTAAGAACAACTCATTGTCGTAGCAGTTAGCCACGGTAATAGCTCCTGGGACACCAAAATTTGGGTCCACTATGAACTCCACTTTGTAGGTGTTGATCATTCTTCCCTTATCTTCTGATTTGTGATCTTTGGACAACTCCAAAACACTTTCTTTGCTCAACATCGGCTCCATACTCCCTTTTGTTTAACATATACACGACAAAAGAAGTTTAGCATCAAGTATCCAAATTACACAACCAAAAGAAAAAAGAATGAGAGAAAGTCTTACTAGGATCAAGTTTTGTGCTAACCAGCTGCAGAACAACACAACCTTTGTTATGGTTTTGGGGCATGAAAATATTTTGAACAACCTCATTCACAGATCCCTTGTTTTTATTCTTTCTAACAGCAACCAACGCTGTAAGCTTAGTGCTAGTAACGTCCTCATGATCCATGCTTTCTTCATACTCAATAATGGTTTGTGGTGCAATTTGCTTCACCTTCTGATTCACTCTGAATTTCCTCTTACTCCTACCATTCGAATTCATATTCCAAAAATTGCTAAGACTAAGACTGGCTCTTCCTTGAAACCCATGAATATTGTTTTGCGGCATCCTATTCATGATCATCACAATTTTTGTCCCAGCCATTTCTTTGATTTTCCTACGTACCAAACCTCAGCAATGTCCCAATAAATATATAATCAACCTCACAAAGTCAATGTGATTAACATGTAGTTTTAGTTTATTTTTTTATGTGACAACCAGCATGCAACATTTTTATAAAAAGAACAAAAAAAACCTAGTATGCTGTATGTAGCATGTGCGGCATATTGTATAATTAGTTGGCGTGTAATCTATCTGTCAAAAGAAAAAGTCAATGTGTAATATTTTCCCACTATTTTTTCATGATATATAGCTCTATCTTTTTAAAGAAATAGTGAAGATCCGGTTTGATCCATGAGAAAAAAATTTAAATTCAATTTAATCTCTTAAGAAAAATTAAAGGCATTTTTAATTCTTGAGAAAAATAAACTGGGAGAATATAGTCGCTATCTTTTTTATTCTTTGTTTGGTTGATGCAGGGGAAAAAAGAAATTGATGATTTAGAAAAGACGGTGATTATTTAGTGGATTGATATTAGAGAAAATGAAAAGAAAGAAATTTATAAAATGGCATAAATGTCCTTGGGAAAAAACTTATATGTGATGAAAATAAACTAAAATAATCATTTCATTAAAAAAATATTTAAAAAAATAAAAAAAATATAAAATATAGTTTGTAACGATCATATGAAAAATTCAATTTAATAAATGACAAATATTAGTTAATTTGTAAAAATAAATAAAACATAGCAAAAAAAAATGAACAAATAATGTGATGAATCCACGTAGAAATCAGAAAACGAAGATCATGAACAATTATCATCCTGAAAAGTGAAGAAGGAAAAGATTCACAAAGGAAATCAAGAACAGAAGAAGAAATTAATGAGAGAAACACGTTGTAATCGAAAAAGCGTGATGAACAAGCTTCAACATCAATGGAAGATGAAGAACAAGAGTGAGAATGCAACGGAAAAAATAGTTAGGATGGTAACAAACTCTCTCAAAGAGAGAAAAGAAAGGAAACTGATACCATCTTATGAAGTGAATGAAAATGGTGAATTCATTGATAGATAATGATTGTACAATCTCTATTTATACACAAATGTAGTTCTATGCTAGCTTATTGTGTAAGTAACCACATAAGATCCCTATAACTAACAACTTAGCAAGGTAGCTTGCTGTCTAAGTAATCTAGTTCTAATTAATCTATTCATTACCATCTTCATGATGCAATAATAGCATTTTCACTGAAAAACCGAAATTTTCCGGAATAATAAGGTGAACGATTCTTTGGTTTGCTAAGTATTTTGGGTGTTAATGAAATGAATAGATCACTGGGTTAAAGTTCTATTGCAAGTTTAGTTAATATGTAGACAAAAGAAAAAAGAATGGCAAAAGAATGATAGAACTACCAAAACTATTAAGATGACAGAACTACCAAAACTCATGAGATATACAATCCATGTAAGCCCTAAAATCCCAATGCATCTAACATGATCTTAAATATAATATGGTGCATCCTAGACAATTGAAAAAGGGGTGTTTTGGAGATACAATACAATACAATGAAAACAAAAGGTCCCTTGATTACTGTGAGTTAAAATTGATCAATATTCCCTCCGGTCCAAATATCCTAAATTTACGTAGTCAGTAAATAAATGACTGTTGGATCAAGATTGAATTGTCCAATTTCAAGCTTGGTATTCTGGATTTTCAATAAATAACACAAAATATGCATATTTTGTGAACTGTCTAATCTCAATCCAATGATCACCAATGAACTGACTGAGTGAATGCAAAGATATTCGAACAGAACAATTCAAGAAGGAAAACAAGATCTGTGGTGGAAATGTGGAAAACATGAATAGGTAGTAGGTACAAGGGAGGAATATAAGAGGGAAAGGAAGAAGTAAAATCTAAAACTCATAGTTGTATAACTTGGATTGGAGGTCTTCCTTTTTATCAAATGACTAGGTCACTGGGTTAAAGCTCTATTGCAAGTTTAGTTAACATGTAGACAGAGGAAAAAAGAATGGCAAATGAATTTTTTCTTCTTCATGTTTTTAGTACAACACAGGTCGGTGGCAATATTGAAGTGAGAGAGTTAATGATTGTAACTATTATTCAAATATATGTTTTATCTTTATTATATGTTGAGGAATTAGAAGAGAAAAGATGGTTTAGTATTTTAACATAGATCTGCTTATTGTTAAACTGGTTTCAAGGTCTTGAGCAATTTCAAATTTTATTCTTAGTCATTGTGCTGATTTCTGACTGAATTTAAGTATACTAACTACATCTTCAAATAATTTCTACACGACACACATGTCTTGATCTACTAGTGAGTAGTATAGATTCCGTGAGACAAAATGGTGGAAAACAAAGGCTTGATATTCCGTGGCTGGTCTTTCCACAACTCCACATAAAAAACTGTTAGGCTGTTGCACTATTTGGAACTCCTCGTCCAGTTGCGCCACATCCTGAGCTTGGTATAAGCAATTCATATGGTGAAACTCCATCACCACATCGGTTTCTAAGTTTAGGATCGGCATTTCTTCTGTCAATCTCCTTCTCAATATTTTTAATGTCCATTGAGAATTGGTTGAATGCATCAATGATCTCAGATTCTCCCAACCAATAAGTCATGTCATTTCTATCTCCTATATATTCCTCGTCGGGCGAATGTGCAGAACCTATATTGATCACAGCCATAAACTTTGTTGCCTGAAATAAGCTTGGAAGTGATGATAGAAAGTAGCTCTGCGGATCCTTGACAAAGGCCGCGTGATCAGGATCCTCATCATTAGGAATTAATTTTCTCATTAATTGTGGCCGGATCGGAACATATCCGCCATAGGGGTATTGACTGAAGTTCAAGACAGCATGCTGCGCTGATACAGTCCAGATAATAGTGGTAAGCAAGGAGATAAGATCCTCGGGCGTGTTAAGTTTTGGCCACCAGGTAGCATTTTTATGATCAGGGTGCCCCATGTTGATGAATTCTTTGTACCAGGATTGGAGTTCGTTGTCAGAAGAAATGGAATTCAAATCTTTGTAGTAATTGTTCACATAGGTCGTGACCAACTTCTCTATGCTAGACCATATGAGGAGTCCATCAGCAGCATAAGGATAATCTTCAATAAGTAGTCTAATGCCATGTGGCTGGGTGGCATCTGGAACTGCCAAACCTCTATGGAAAAAGAAATTAGTTGTTATATCTTATCTTCTTCACTTAGTGAAAGAACAAATGAAAGAAAAAGTAAAAGCTTGTTCAATGTGCAGAAAATTGTGATGAAGGAAACAATCATCTTTACCTTCTTATAAGATCTGCAGGAAGACCTTCCATGTCAAACCGCCACCAATCTTTATAGGCAGCACAAGTAATTTGCATACAGTATCTCCCGGGAGTGTAGTTTTTCTCTATGGAACCATCTGCATTAACGAGTACCTCGCGAGCTGTTGCATTTGTCTTGAGTGTGTATCGCATATGGGGATGCAAAAGCTTGAATACAGGATGCATCACACTTAATTGCCGATGAGCTGCAATTATTAATGGTTCCATGCATGCGTGTATTCTTAACCTGTTCGGTTATCATAGGCCAAATGTCATTAGTAAATTTCTAAAACAAAAGTTTTGTGCAAGTTTTCTCAAATACATCTATTTGCATGGAAATAATAATTCATACCAATGGTGCACAAGTGTATGAACACCAGCATCATTAGCGCAAACATGAGCTTTGCCTAGTTGCCAGAGCCATTTCGAGGTTTCATCTACAGGAGGGGTTAGAACTTGCTTGCATGCTGTTGTTGGATCCCCTGTAGGGAGAGCAAGCTGAATTGCAATGGGCTTTAGAGTTCCGATTTTGGTGAGGAAGAAAATTGTGGTTGTCGCATAAGCTTTGCGCTCATCAAGAGCGTTAATCCGATCAAGAAAGGGCAAGTAAATGTCATGATAGTCCAGTATAAACAACTTGTTTTCTTCCAGTGCCTAAAAGTTGAAAGCAAATAACATTTCATGGATATATTCTATATGATTGGATTGACTTATTTGTAGAAACAACTTATGACATGTCTTTTTTAGCTTATTTTCATAAACTATCAATGATTGCTTATGAAAACAGTTTATGGCTTTATGAAAACAATTTGACTTAATTTTGTAGTTTGTTATAAAAATAGCTTATTTATAAGCACTTATGATGTAAACACTTTATCAAGTTGTTTATTCAAACAAGGCCATTGTCATTTTTGTTGAAACTTAACCTAATGAAAGATAACTAGTTGTTGTACCTGTTGGATGGACATCCCTTCAATGTGGCCTATAATGTGTTCTTCTCTCATTGCCGAGTCTACTGAACCATAAATAGAGGAATCCAGTTTGCTCACAGGTGGGAAAACCTATTGAGGGTAAAAAAAATGACAGTGAAAGAACAGAATGGTTCGTTAACTTTTTTTTTTTGAAAGAAGAATGGTTCGTTAACTATAATACTCAATGTGAAAAAATCAAAGTGAAAAACAGAAGAGAAATGCTAGCAACACACATTTTAACACACATTTTTCAACACACTTTCTTTGATTGGTTAAAATTCACTTGGGACCCACTAAATTTATATGGGACCCACATGATTTGGTGGAACTCATGTGAATTTTAACCAATCAAAGAGAGTGTGTTGAAAAGTGTGTTGCTAGCATTCCTCAAAACAAAATGCTGCATTAACTATAATTCTCACTTTTTTTTAGCTGATGAAAAGTTCAGTAATGTTGGGTTTCAAAGGCTTAAAAAAATCTTACAAATGTACTTAAAATTATCCACCAACGAAGTTCTCACATTGATAGCGGGACTCAAACACAAGTCTTTGTAGGACCTGAGTTGAATCCTTACCATGCCATCAACCTAAGTTGGCAACTATAATACTCAATGCTAATCAAAATGATGTTGGCATTGTTATGATTACCTTTAGCCTTTCAATACTTAAAGGGTTTATCCCAGCAAGCACTTGACGTCCAAATTCATCATCAAGTAAGAATTGTGATTGCCCACCTGAAAATCATTTCCTTTCATTTCATTAATTTATTTGTCTAAATTAAAACCACATGTTATCCAACAAAATTCAGTTCTCACTTGAAAATATCTTTGGAGGTTCAAATTTAAAAATTCCTTCCATGGCCACTCTTAAATTGAGCAGTGAATTGGGTTCAGAGCGCCCTTTAGGCTCTTGAATGAAGCTATCAATGTTTGAAATATCTTCACTGCCCGTGATTTTATCCATTAAAGCTGGTACAAGATTACGAAGCAGTGCTATCAATTTTCCTTGATCAATATTTTGTCGCTTAACGTCCTCAAATTCTTCATCCCTTGGCACATATATTAACTCTGGTTTACTTGGTCGTGACTCCGCCTTCGAATCTGTCCACGTAAAGAAAACTGTTATAGATCAGTAGTAGTTCATGTGCATGTTCTTAGCTATCATGTCACTATTACTCGGATAAAAGTATCTTAAACTTTATTATCCGTAGAAATAATATAGTTTTTTGAACAAGCTTAGAAAGAATATATTTAGATTGTTATCTTTGTTTAAAATGCTATGAATATTTTGTGACACTGTTTAATCCATACTATGTATGTTAGTGAGATTCATACTATTTTTTTTTAGTTCATATCATTTGGAGTGGTAGCTATAGCACTATACTTAAGTTTTATCCATGATAAACATACAACAGCTACTGCACCGTGCAACTATCTTTTTCTGCATTATTGCTATGTCATTTTGTGTTCTTTAATTAGTAGTGCTTGTATACTGGACTGTATTTATGCAGGTGCAATGAAAACTGACCAGACTTAGCAGGAGGACGGCCAGTACGACAGCGTGTGGGGTGAGGATTGTCTTGACCACCAAGAGTTGGCCTTGCATAATCATTTCCTTTGTCTGGATCACCCAAATCATTGTACACATCGTACTCATAAATCCTGTCCCATGATGATCTCATGCGTCCTTTCCCACTACCATCATCATCACCTCTCAGTTGCTTTAGCTCTCTTTCTCTCAACTCTTTTATTCCATTTGGTGTCCCACACGGTAGATATACCTATCATCATGGTGTAGACCAAAGTTAATATAAAACAATTCATGTAAACATCAGGTTTTGCAAGGCTAATTTTCGAGTTTGCAGAAGATATAAGCTTATATGATATGTTAAAGGAAAATGCAAGTAATCTTAGTGCATTGTTTAAGCATACAAAAGTAATCACTTTGATATTGGAAATTGTATAGTTATGACTTTTAAATGTGTTTGACTTGTATTTTTAAGAAAAAAAATATTAGGTTCCTTATACAATGCTCATAGGGCACTTGTTAACATTTTTTAAACTTTTAAAGAGTGATTGACCATACTTCAAATGCAATACTAGAATTAGACCCACCTGCAGATGTCTTGAATTTTATCTTTAATTGGAAAGATATTGAGAATTTATTCTTAACTTATTGCACATAAAAAAAATTGTGATATTGAAAAGTATGGATTACTCATACTTTTCAGAGATATAATCATGTTTTAGGAAAAGTTATGATAAGTGTATCCATTACTACAATCTACTCAAATTTTTCTTTCCCCTTCTATGCAATTTGCAATAGAGATGCATATATTGACAAAGATGAGTCAACATGCACACATATTAATCGATTTTAAAAGATGCACATATTGACAAAGATCATGATATTTATAACAAAATACGCAACAGAGCAATTTCTAATGCAAAGGAACTTATTTCAACTTACCCATGGAATAACAACTAATTTGAATTGACATAGGTAGCTAAAAATGTTGCATGTGAAGAATAAAATTGGCTGTGTTAGTGTTTTGGTAAGCGGTGTAAAAGTACAACGGTTGTGCCTAGGGAGAAGTATACATACAAAAGAGAATTTGAGGAGTGAGACAAATTTTTTAGCAAATGAATTTAACATTGGTGGCAATATAAAGTAATAAGTAGTCAAAAGATTTTTAGATCAACATAAAAGTTAATAGAAGATGAGGAAAAGGAAGAAAGGGTAGCCGAAAAATTACCTTAAGAGAGAAAGGACGATTATAAAAGCATGATGAAACATAGTAAGTTCAGCATGGGATTATATTTAAGTGAGTCAAGAATGGATTTCTATAACATGCATCAAATTATGTTAATGTGTTTTGCAATGCTAAAGAAATGAAGATGAAATACCAATAATGATGGAGAAACAATGAATTTTGAGTAAATGATTCTTTAAGTTGTAACGGTTATATTACGTTGTAACTTAAATGACAGATAAATAGTAGTGAATAATATTCGATGCAAAAATGTGTTCATATAGAAAAATGGAAGAGTCCTTTTAAAGGTGTCACATCAGAATATTTACGACGTGACAAAGAGCTGATATGTCGTCAACACAATTTAGGGAACTAAATTAATAAAGATAATATATAAATATATGCTAACAAGTGTAATTAAAAAAAATTATACTTCATGACACTTGTTAATGAATACCAAAAAAACTATCTTAGAATAAATATGTTTTAGTATACTTTTTTTTTGTTGTACACAAAAAAAATACTCCTTTTTTTCTTTTATGAGCTTACAGCAACGTTATTTGATAATTACTTAAAAAAAAAAAACAACGTTATTTGATAAATTACTTTAAATAGTATTTAAGATTATATCTTACTATAACCTTAAAAAAAATTATATCTTATTATAAGATATTATAAATACAAAAAATAATAAGTTATAAATTTTCTTATCCGTAAATCGTAGAATGAAACATAGACATTCTTCAGATTAAGTGTGTCTTGGTGTTGAACATGTATCGTATCTGACACTGACACGACACTGACACTGGCATATAATTACACTGAATTATTTGATTTTATCAAATTATTAGCAGGAATGGTGTAAGAATGTTTGTGTCGTGTTTAGTGTCCATGTATGTATTCGTGCTTCGTTGTACCAAACAAATACTAAGGGACCGTTTGGCCAGACTTTTTTTGGGTCTAAAAGCTACTTTAAAACAAAGTTAAAATAAAGCCCTTTAAGAAAAAAGTTAAAGCTGTTTGGTTTCTTTATTTTTTTTTTGTTCTAAAGTTATTTTTAAGTTAAAAGTTGTTTGGCAAAATATTGTACAAAACTTTGAATTTATTATATTTTTGTGGTGTCCGGGGCTCGAACCCGGGACCTTGCATATATTTATGCATTGTCTATAAATAAAAAACTTTGAATTCATTATGAATTAACATAATAAATAAAAAAATGCTTAAAATATTTTTTGAAGGGAAAAAATGTTTAAAATATAAAAGATATTTTTTTTACAAATACTATATTTACTCAATGACGTTTATTTTGTGTAACATGAATACAAATTTGTATCATCATATAAAGGACTTGTTAAATATTTGAATAGGAAAAATAATTTAAGGAGCCTCAAATAATAACATAAATAATATCAAAGTAATTTGAAAAATTAAAAACATAAATCATCTTGTTTAAAAAAAAACATAAATCATCACAAATTCAAACATTTCTACCCTCCACCAACGCAACTCCTATTTGATTTCTAACTCTATTCGTGTAGCCTCCATCTTGTACTCTTCTTGGATTATATGAATCAATTTCTTCATTTATATTACTTTCTTTGTCACGCTCAATCATATATTCAGAGATAACGTTACATTTTATTAAACTCTTCATCTTCAACTCCACACATTTGAATAAAGTTGTGGAGTGAAGAATATATCTATAATATGTATATGGTGTGTATATATAAAGAGAATAGTTTGTTTTCTTTTTTCCAATTATAATGTATAACAAATTTTGTTATAAGAATACCATATTTTTGGTGTCATTTAAAAAGATAAGAATTTATATTATATAATATTATATTTGTTATATTGTTGGTGTCATTGAAAAAAATATGTTTAGTTTTTTTAATAAGAAAAAGATATACATAGTTTGTTATTCCCTCCCTTCCTTTTTAAGCGTCTTTTTAGAAAATTAACACCAAAATAGCGATGTGTATTTTTGCACATTTTCTTCCTTTTATACCCTCATTTTAATCCACCAGTAAATTCCTATTTTTTTTTGCATACACTTTATCTTTCCAATAAATTTAATATGTTATCTTTCTCTAGTAGCAAATAATTGTCGGTTTTTAACTTTGTTTAAAAAAACAAACTTTAGTTTTCCAAACAGATATCATTAATTAGTTTTACTGAAAAGGATAAAAGTAATTGATAAAGGTATAATTGACGAATCGTACCCTTAAAATACCAAAAAGACACTTAAATAGGAACAAAACATTCACCCTAAAAAGACACTTTAAAAGGAACGGAGGGAGTACAATATAAATATAAATGTGTAAAATATATATAAGTATAATATATATACGCATTAACGTAACAAAAAACATACATACAGACATAAAGTATTACTCTAAACGCTAATGTGTGTGTATATTTGTGAGGTTGAAGAAAGGGAATAAAAATATTTGGTGTCTTTCAATGACAACATGAATAAAAATATTTGCGAGGTTGTGATAATTAAACGATATTGAAATTAAATATATAAGTGATAAAAAGATAATAAAATTCCTTCAAAAATATATTATAAAATTAAATGGACCCTCCTTCAAAAAAAAAATTATATGGACCGGTTCAAAAAAATTAAATAAAATTAAATGGAAGAAAAAAAACAAATTAAAATATAATATTAAAAAATAAAAGAAAAGGTTGCCAACGTGAGTTGAAGAGAGATGCTTGTGAAATAAATTGGGGAGAAGTGATTTTTTGAAGTAGCATTCAACAACTTTTGGTTAAAGCTCATTTCATTCGATTTTATGCATTCTAAGAAAAGTACTTTTTTTCGAAGGTACTTTATTGATATTGTGTTTGACTTAGCTTCTCCTTAAAAACGTAGAGAAGCTGGAAAAAAAAAGCCTGGACAAACGGTACCTAATTCTAAGACAACATTTTCCATGATGGCCGATTACAAGTTACAACTTAATTAGTCAGAAGATTTGAGAGTCTAACATGAATTTCAGCCATGTAAGTTTACCTTGTTGGCGAAGAAGATTCTCTTGTCTGGGTGAAGCCTATTTGGTTGGACCCAAGACTTGCATGTGAAACAAGTACTTTGTCCGATGTCTATGCTTTCCAAGAAGAGCTCGTTGTCATAACAGCTAACAACTGTGACAGCTCCTGCAACACCAAAATCTGGGTCCACAATAAATTCCACTTCGTAGATCTTTGTTCTTCCCTTATCTTCAAATTTGTGATCTTTGGAAAATTCCAACACAGTTTCCTTGCTTAACTTTGGTTCCATACTCCCTTTTATTCAACATATACAGCAAAATAAGTTGATTGTACGTGTACGTTATTTTTTCATAATGAACTAAAGTCATTTCAGGAAATCCTCCATGATTTCAAATATGTGTTGAATTTATGTTTGTATATATACTTTTGACTAAATAAATTTTCTCTAATGTGATTGATGTTTGAAAATACATCATTGTTTCAAATAAAAGTTTTACAAAATAAAGAATTTGTTTAGATTATTATATTAACTAAAACTACTTTTAAATATGTAAGTTGATACATATATAGGTGTGTCAGCCAACATCTTTACAATGAAAGAAAGATTGCAAATGGAAACAAGCCAACTTTTCAATATGAACAAATTTTGCAGGAATTAAACCAAAATACCAACGACCAAAACCATGAAAAAATTGGTAATCCGCCAGGACTATAATTGAATGTTCTCTTTTCTCCTCAAAAAAAAAAACAAAAGTAGAGAGTCTTACTAGGATCAAGTTTTGTGCTAACTAGCTGCAGAACAACACAACCTCTACTATGGTTTTGAGACATGAAAGTACTTAGGAAATTGTTCACAAATGCCTTATCATTATTATTTCTCACGGCAACCAGCGCAGTTAGCTTGGTGTTGGTGATGTCCCCATGACCCACGGTTTCTTCATGCTCAATAATGGTTTGTGGTGCAATTTGCTTCCCTTTCTGATTCACTCTGAATTTCATCTTACTCTCACCATTGATGCTCCAAGAATAAACTAATTTGTGCTCTTTGATGGAATGGCTGAGACTAAGAGGGGTGCGTCCTTGAAACCCATGAATTTTGTTATGCGGCATGCAGTTCATGGCCATCACAATTTTTGTCCCAGCCATTTCTTTGATTTGCCTACTTACCAAACCTCCTCGATGTCCCTATATATAGCCCCACAAAATGTTCAACTGTAAAGTATGTTATCGTGATTAGGGTACAATTGCCATCCTGTTTTTTAGTACATGCATCCTTTTTTTTATTATCAAAAAATATATATAATTTGTATATAATTTTAAATATTTTGATTGGTTGTGTGTGCAAAGTTGTTTTGAACGTCAATCCACCACCATTAAACTCTAATATTTTTGCTATGGAGACCAATGCAAGTTTCATAATCTTATTATTACTTTGACAAGTGCTCTTAGAGACTCCTCCGTATTTTATTATATGTCATTTTGTGACTTTCACACATATTAAAAAATCTAGTTAATTTTGTATGAGAAAAACAAATTATGAATTATTTTATAAAATTATCCTTTATTAATGACCCAAGAAAGAAAAATTAAAAGAATTAGAAGAGTGAGTTGGGCTAATGTTAGAGTGTTAAAAGTTGTCCTTATTCTTTTCGAAGTTATATAAGGTCTAAAAGTAATTTTCCATAAAAATATGTTGGTAGGGGTCAATGTAGCAGTCTCTTGAGGCGACGGTAGTAATGAATTGGAAAATTGGGTGTCTTCCTTTCTATATTGGGGGTCGTTTATTGTGGTGATTCGCGTAAGCTGGATTTCTAGTATCCTTTGGTTGATCGTATTGAAAACAGTTTGCTAGGTTGGAAGAGTTGTAATATATCTTTTGGGAGTCGTTTGATTTCTCTGAAGTCTATCTTTTCCTCCCTACCAATCCATTTTATTTCCTTCTTCAATGCTACTGCAGATATTATCTCTTCTATTGAATCTATATTTATTTTTATTTTGTGAGGATATTAGGAAAATTTCTTGGTTAAATTGGGACATCATTTGTTTGAAAAAAGAAAATGGTGTTTTGAGGGTTAGGAGGCCAAAAGAGATCAATATAGCATTGCTTGGTAAACGGTGTTTAAGGGTGTTGGAGGAAAGGGAGACTTTATTTTATAGGATGATAGTTTAACGTTATTGTGAGGAGGGCGCGCCTAAGGTACGGAGGGGGAATAGGTTTTGTTTGGTGGAAGAATCTTAATAGTGTGAGAGAGGGTGTTGGTTTATAGGTGAGAAGTTGTTGGTTGCTTGATAATATTTAAGATAAGGTGGATGATGGGTCCTCTACTCTTTTTTCAAGGGATTCTTGGTTGGAAGGAGAACCTTTAAATACTAGATTCAGTATTTTATGAGTTAATTGATAATAAGTTGGCGATAGTAGCTGATATGCACTCTTTATGTTAGGAGTGAATGGAGAAACGTGGAAGTGGAGAGAGAGGTTGTTTGCTTCTGAGGAGGATCAGGTGGGGAAATTTTGTGAGTTCTTAACATCTATTGTTTTGCAGGTTCATGTGGATGACTTATGGGTTTAGAAGTTACACTCTTCCAAATGCTACTCGGTGAGTAGTGCTTATAACTACTTGACAATGGTGGACATAACCAATGCTTCCGACAACAATCACTTTTTTTTTTGCTTAAGACGGTGTCGCTCAAAGTAACTCTATTTTTCTAGCGGTTGCTTCTCAATCGCATCCTGACTAAAGAAAATATGATAAGGAGGGGCGTTCTTTCAATCAATGACCAAAATTGTACCGGAAGGTGTGGCATGAACGAAGAAAATGATCACTTATTTGTTAAATGTGACTTTTTCGTAGACTTTGGTCATTGGTTTTAAACTGGTTAGAATTTGTTACGGTGACTATGATTAATCTTTTAGACCATATCGTTCATTTTGGTAGTCTATGAGGAGTTTCGATGAATGTTACAATGGCTTTGAAGGTTGTATGGCACTCTACGGTGTGGGTGCTTTGGAAGAAAAGAAATATGCGAGTTTTTCAGCACAAGGAGGAACAAATACAAAGTTTATGTGAAAAAATTAAGTTTCGAACAGTTTGATGGTTGAAATTGACATAGGTTGACTGAGTCTGACAGTTGTTACCTTTCTTTTTTATTTCTTCTTCTCTTAGATTTTGTTATGTAACTTTGTAACTCTTTTGAAGTCTTGTATGGATATAAGGACTTATTGGTTTGAGTAATATATTCCATTTTAGATAGAAGGACTTTATTGGATAGAATAATGAGTAATAAATAATCGACAGTATGACAAAAAACAATATTAATGTTTTAATGATATTATAAATGGATATATATATATATATATATATATATATATATATATATATATATAT
>Ga0315914_1001132_pt1 | contig 38651 bp, 25 predicted proteins | sample MpolenodulesMG_FD_203920 | JGI IMG/M metagenome (GOLD analysis project Ga0315914, IMG submission 203920) | Medicago polymorpha root nodule microbial communities from Los Angeles, California, United States - elongated nodules | ecosystem: Host-associated > Plants > Roots > Nodule | place: USA...
AAAAAAGCCCTCACCAAGCCCACTAAATTAAAGCCCCCTAATTGAACAAAATATTTGGGGCCAAGCCCACTCTAAAATCTATTTATTTGTGGGCCTAAAAAAGCCCCACTATAAAGGTAAAAAAAAAAAGTTTTTTTCCAGGTAAAAAAAAGTTTTTTTCCGGTAAAAAAAAAGTTTTTTTTCGGTAAAAAAAAAAAAGTTTTTCTGGTAAAAAAAAAGTTATTTGTTTTTTAAAAAAATGTTTATAGAAATTTTGGGGTTTTGGGACCTTTTGATTTTTTTATTTGTGGGCTTGCATGAATGTGGACTTTTTAATCTTGTGAATTTTCAAGCCCCCTTACTACGTGGGCTGGGGCCTAAACTTCAAAGCCCCATGATATTGACACCTCTAATGATAACAGATGAAATCTTCAAGAAGGTTCTAATATCATTTTAAAAAAAAAAATGTTCGACCTAATGGCTAATAGAACTCACAAATCTGATTTGTTTGAGTAAGGCAAATAGTAAAAATCAAGCTATATAAACTTAATTATAAATACTAAAATTAAACATTTTATAATAAAATCTGAAACAATATAGAGAATGATGACAGTGTTGACCACAAAAATAAAAGCATGCATGGGATTGCAGCAAAAATAAAACATTAGGGTATATGCTATATGGATCCCCACTCTATTGATTATTGGCATTGTCATGTGATAATAATGGACATGCAACGGCCACTGCATCTACGTATTGATTATTGTATGGATACGACATGTGCAGAAGAAATCCACGTGTTTCAGAGGAAGTGGAGAATCGACAACGTATTTTATTCAAAACATGAAAATGATTAATGAGATTAACTGACAGATATGTCATCTATATTTCATCAATCTTATCTCAAACCATTCAATGCGTGTCGCCATTAAAATTAAAATATCTCTTTCGTCAAAAAATAAATTAAAATATTTCCTTGTGACTTGATTATTACTCTTAACATATGGTAATTCAACCAATTAATCTTAATATTCAACTTACCGTAATTAAGTCTTTGCACTTCTGAGAATGCATCGAAGTAACTTCACAATTCCTATCTTCTTAAGTTGGTCATAAACCAAAATCAGGGTTCACCTAATTTGAGCAAGATTTTATCCCCAGTCAAACCCGAACCCGTCGGAGACAGGAATGTGATTCGATTTCTCATCCCCGTAGCTTTATTATGCGAGTGACTCCACCAAGATTCGAATCCATCAAGATTCGAATCCAAATTTTCCATGGAGTGTTTTGAGGTAAATATTAATTACTATACTTGATATTTAGGAGTATGTAACACATTTTTTTAAAGAGATTTATCAAGAAACAATATTTTTACATGTAAATGTACCATGTTCATTGTTTTTATTTTAGACAATCCTAACATATTTTTTCAAATAATCTTAAATTACCACCAAATAAAGTTGACAATTTTTTTTCTTCTTCCGGTTACATAAATTTAGCCAGAAATCTCAAGGTAAGGTATAATGTGTTTTCAGGAGATGGCTCAAGGTTAACTTATAAAGTTGAAAATGAGAGATCCTATTCCTAAGATGGCATCCATGATTAACTATTATAAAGTTCTTTAACAAATTTGAAAGAAAAAAAGCTTTGAAAGAAAAACGACACTTGCAATATTGTGACACAGAATGATTTAAGTTTTTAACGTTAATCTTATCAAAAACGACAAGGATACGCCGTACTTAAAATTCGAAACGCTGTTCAAAGGAAAACCACATGTCCATTGTCTTGCTTACTCGGATCCACTCATTCAACATCAACACTCAATTGCATGTTGCCTATTTTTTTCTGCATAAAGTAAACTAATTAATTACCAGTAGTACATTTTAAAATAAACATAATATGATAGATAATACAACATTTTAGTTTTTGTGTTAGTCTGTATTAATTATAGAATAATCAAATTGTCCATTTGTATTTTGCAAAAGCGAATATTCTAAAATATAAAGTATCATCTACTTTAGGAATACAGTTTTTTTTTACTGTTTCAACCATGTTTAACCGATTAATTTACGATAGACTGTGGGACACATAAACCGAGTTCTTCCTTTTCAATCGAATTTTTTGGATACACAAACTGACCATTTGCTAAATGAGTCACAGTTTCCTACCACTTAACCCAATTCATTAACTGTGATTGCTAGTTAATCTTTAAAAAATGAGAGAAAAGGTCAAATGTATTGTGAAAGAAAATTAGTTTTACACTGATACTTAATGAGAATTAAACATTTTTAAGTTTCGGTAAAAAAATAGATATTTTAATAAAAGTTATGAAATAGACTTACAAGACAATAATAGTGAATTGTCATTGAATGCTAATTTAAGTTAATTTTTTTTTTTGGTCAAGTGATTTATGTTAAATTAATTTACACCGATAGTACCTCTCTATTAAACAAACTCTTAAAAAAAGTGATTATCTTGCAAGGGAAACCACCTTTGAATTAGCCACCATATTCTTAATTACTCCTATTTATTATTTTGTAATGTAAATTATATTTTCTATTAATTGATATGAGTTTGCTTCAGTAGACAAAATATTCAATCTATGTTATATTCATAAGTAGGATATTCTTTGGGAGACATTGCAATTGTTATTATCTTTTCCATGGCAATAATTGATGCATGGAAAGGATATTCTATGAATCAACTAAAAAATTATCATGTTGCATCGATATTTTGCTTCAAATTGTTGGTGCTAATTTACATAATTCTAAATTATCCATGGTTGAGTGCTTAAGATTCAAGAAGAACAAGAGAACGAAAACATGGATATAAGAAAGAAGTGAGACACATATTAAATAAACAAAAGCTAAGAAATCTCATACCTTATTGAGAATGGTGACAATAAATCATTTACAGCTCAACAAAATCATTGTTTTATAGTATCCTAAATGTTATTGATGAGTTGATTACTCTTGTTTCCCTTCATTTTGGTCATGATTTCTATGTGGCAAATGTATGTTAAAGAATTTACAACTTAAAAGTATAAATTCATCTTAAAAATTGCCTATTTAATTTCTGAAGAGCATAATAATTGATTTTTTTTTCGATATAAAGTTTATATTTATATTCCTTGTTAATATGAGCCTTTAGAGTAAGAGTTAGCATTGCCATTTTTTTTGTATTTGCAAATGTAGTTCCAGCACTGGCCTTAATTGAGACTTATCTTGCAATGAAAATTTATGTCAAAGAGGGTGTTTGTCATTTCTTGGTGCTCATTGCTCAATTATTCTGATATTCCTCACCCTTGACCTGTAAAGGAGCAATCACTATTCTATAAATCAGCCTCTCTATTATTGCAAATAATTAATCACAATAATTTGTATATCATTCGTTTTTATTAGTTGATTCATAGAATATCCTTTCCATAATTTGTAATTATTTGTTATTATGTGTCACCGTACATTGCATGATTGAGCTACACTCATTAGAACCGTTCTGATTTTCTTGCAATCTTGTTCAACTCTATTTTCTTCTTGATTCATTTCTTTTGCATTGTTAGATGTTTCCTAAGTGCTCTCATTATAGCTACCATTTATTCTTTCACGAACAAAATAAATCCCTTGTCATTGACTATTACATTGTTTTTGAGAAATGTGAGACTAGCTAGGTACTCATGTGTTTGCTTCCACTATGTTGTCATTCTTAGCTCACTTCAAGTTTTTATTCATTTTCATAAATTTGCTCTTCAAGTTTGGGGTGGTCAACATGTACATATCATTGTGTATTGCGTTTGGTACGGTTCAAGGGTATTGTTGTAATCTGAATCATAATAGTGGTACTATATATATATATATATATTGCTAGTAATACTGAAACCTTAATTCATAACATAAATACTAATGAAACGATAGTTGCTCTATAGTCGTAGTGGTAGGCATCATTTTCCGTTTTGCGTTAACAAAGATCGATCGTGTCCATTGTATTTTATTTTCGTTTACTTTAATCTTTTGTTACAAGTTGTTTTAACATATTGCATATCTGATGATAATTAATTGTTGTATATTTTTGAGTGATAAATGTTAATGTTATATTAGCTAGTAGAGATCGAACGTCTACCTTTTTATCACTCTACTTCTTAACTTTTATATTCGAAATCATCATCGTACCAACCTTATGTAATTGGATGTGTATTACATAGTACATCACTTTTGGTGAAAAAATTATAGTCAAGTGGTTACATAATAGTTAAGAGATGGGAGGTCATACTTATGAAACAATTATGAAAAGAACATTTGATAGTGGACATTGTCCTCGTATTTCATCACTCTCTCAAGCAAACCTTATCTTCACAAATGAAACTATTAATAAAAATTGACAATTTGTATATATTGTATTACACATACAAACACAATAAAGTACAAATATTATAAGTCTACTTGTTGAACTAGTGATGCCTAATAATTTAAATAAACAAAAAAAGTTGAAAGAAGACCTATGAAACACATTCTTATAAACACGGACACAACTCGAACACAAACACAAATTTGAGAAAATGATATAATTATATGTGTCGGTGTCGTATCAGACGCAATACACGTATCCTACACCAAAACAAGTATAATGCGATGAGTATTGGTGCTTAACAGAAGAAGACACTTCTTATAAGAAGAAAAAAAAACCGCAAAGGGTTAATTTACATCACTCCCTATGACTAGAAACAAAAAAATAGGGGCCCATGCCAGCATATGCAATAGCAATGTAATGTATGATATATATCCAACTATCTCATAATGTAAATCACACGATAATAATATAATGTACGGCTAAGATTTATGTTAGGCACCTGCACTATCAGAGACAAATAAAAAGTGTTCATAACAAATAACGTGGTAATAATTTAACTGCTTAAAAGTTGTTTCTGTTCTGTCTTCGTGAATCTTCACGTTGTGAACTTACTTCAGAGACAGTTGAAAAGCTTAAAGCTGCAGTATAAGTACCATCAGTGTTAACTAGAGAGTGTGTGTGTCTTGTGAGAGAGAAAGTAAAGTAAAGTAAAGTACGTGTACCTAATTGAGTTGTTTCTTTTCTCTGTCTTCCTCTTTTCCTAGATTTTCACTTTGTTTTGTTTTGTAAACAAAAAGCACAAGTGTCGTTCATGCTATGGTTCTTCTGATTTTTCTTCTCTTTAAAAGTTTTGTTAAACTATGCATGCATAGCTGAAATTTTATCATAGAGTTTCTGACCTAAAATATTTAATATGTAAGCTTTCAAATTCGAAGTTCAAACCATGCAGTTTGCATTTTGGAATTTGGATACCAATTAATCCAGATCCGGATTTTTAATTGTTGGAAAATTTTGTTCTGTTATGTGAAATTTTTGTGTTGTGTTTTGTAATTTTGGTTATTTTTGTGAAGGTGAAGAGTTAAGATGAATAACTCAGTGGCTTCAGAGAACAGTTTTATTATTGAAAGTGATGAAGAAGATGATAAGGATTTTAACAAAGGTGATGATGGAAACGATTCTGATTCTTCCAATTACTCAAATGAAAATCCACCACAGAGGAAACAAAGTTCTTATAACCCTTCATGGCCTCAGAGTTACAGGTTAAGTCCTTTTTTCAATTCCCCTAGATTTCAGTGCACCTGTGTCTGTGTGTGTCACTTCACGTGTCTTTTTGTTTGTTTTTGTCTCTGCAAGTGTAAAGGGAATCCTTGGAATTTCTTGAAACAATGGTTTAATTGTCTTTTTTTCTTTTTCTTCACTTTCTGATATAATCCTTGTAAAGTAGTTTTACTTTTTTTTGGTAGATGTGATTCATCTGAAATTCCTTTATGAACTTTATTCATGAGAATAGAATATATCTCTTTTCTGGTCTTAACCCCCGGTTATATGGGAAGAGGGTCCTGGTAATCTGAAGTTCGGCCAGGAGATGAGTAAAGTCTAACCGTAGAATGTTCTAGCCAGGATTCAAACCGAGGCTCTCCCGATCGAATTGAGCTTAAATGAAGTTCAATAATCACTTGATCCTAGAAATCACCTATTGTGTTTTGACATGGTCAATACTCAAGAAGTTGAGCCGAGAAGTTTGAAAATTTCAACAATCTTGTTATTGAACTACCCTTTTTTTTTTTTTTTACCTCTATGAATTGATTTGGTGAACAATGGTTACTGTCTTATCAATTAAGTGCATCAACGAAATACTAATGTTGTGTTATTGTTATTGAAATTTCAGGCAATCTATTGATCTATACAGTAGTGTGCCATCACCAAGTATTGGATTTCTGGGAAATTCTTCCCTTACAAGATTAAGCAGTTCCTTCCTTTCTACATCTCTAACAAGGAGGCACACTCCGGAAGTACTTCCTTCAGTCACAAAACCTCTGATACAACCAACAGAAGAGGAGAAGCACCAAAGACGCAGCTCTCACACCTTGCTTCCTCCCCTATCTAGAAGGTCTTCTTTGCTTAAGAAAGAATCCAAGGTTTCTCATGAAGTTCCTTCTCGCCACTGCTCTTTTGGACAGGCTGTGCTTAATGGTAAGTTATTGAACCTTCGCTTGTACTTGCTATACTGTATGATATATGGCTGAAAATGTGTTTATAAGGGCAGTTACTGCCGTACAAATCGGTTTTGTATTGTTGAGTTAGATTCAATCCATATTCTTTGAGGAGGTTGTTACAGATTTTCTTCAATTTTTACCAAGTTATTGAATATTTTTCCTGATTAATGGTAAGTTATTGAACCTTCGCTTGTACTTGCTATACTGTATGATATATGGCTGAAAATGTGTTTATAAGGGCAGTTACTGCCATACAAATCGGTTTTGTATTGTTGAGTTAGACTCGATCCATATTCTTTGAGGAGGTTGTTACAGATTTTCTTCAATTTTTACCAAGTTATTGAATATTTTTCCTGATTAACTTGATCGTATTTAAAATAACCTGTATACGAAAATTTGAGATATGCTGATTTGAGAATATGTGCATTTATTTATTGACATCACACACTTGACAATTAAGCAATGAACTGAAAATTACCAATTTGTGTATGCCTTGTTGTTATTTTGGATTTTGCAGGCATAAATGTCCTTTGTGGAGTAGGAATCCTTTCAACCCCTTATGCTGCTAAAGAAGGTGGATGGGTAGGACTTTCCATATTATTCATTTTTGGAATTCTTTCCTTTTATACTGGATTGCTCTTGCGTTCCTGCCTGGACAGTGAACCTGGTCTTGAAACATACCCTGATATTGGCCAAGCTGCTTTTGGTACTGCCGGACGAATTGCTATTTCAGTAAGTCAATCTTCATGCTCATCTAAATACTCTTACTTGTGATCTTTTCCTTTTTTTATTGCATGTCTTTGGTGATTTGTGTTGGTATCTAATCTCAATTTCCTATGATTTCACCTTTTTGTGTGGATGCAGATAGTATTATACGTCGAATTATATGTAAGTACACCTGTCTTCACTCGATTTGAATTCCACTTAGAGTCTCACTTATATTCATTTGAAAAATAATGTAATAGTATGATCCATGATACCTTTCTATGTTTCACTCTTAAATTTGACCTTGTGAAATTTGGAATTGACTAATGTTTCAGATGCCTTTGACCATTAATGTTGTTCATTAAAACTACGTTCTCATGCAGGGCTGTTGTATTGAATATATAATTTTGGAGGGAGACAACTTGGCTTCCTTGTTTCCAAACGCATACTTAAATTTAGGTGGAATTGAATTGAATCCACAAACATTGTTTGCTGTGATTGCAGCCTTGGCTGTTCTTCCTACAGTTTGGCTCCGCGACTTAAGCGTTCTTAGTTACATCTCAGGTAACACTTATTTTTATCCAAGTAATGACTTAATTTTTCGGTGAGTTTTATTAACATTTACAATGTTTTTTTATAGCTGGTGGAGTTATTGCATCAGTTTTAGTGGTTCTGTGCTTGTTATGGATTGGCATAGAAGATGTCGGCTTTCAACGCTCAGGGACAACACTGAATCTTGGAACTCTTCCTGTTGCTATTGGTCTTTATGGTTACTGTTATTCTGGACATGCTGTGTTCCCAAATATTTACACATCAATGGCAAAACCAAACCAATTCCCTGCAGTACTAGTAGCATGGTACACCAAAGATCAATTTGAGCCATTGTTTATAGTTCTGAATGAATGACTCTAGATTTTCAATATATAAGTTTTCTTATTTTCTTCTGAAGATTAATTCTCTTTCTGAATCTATCTAATACAATGTATGATTTTCTTTTATCTCTCGTAGTTTTGGAGTTTGTACCTTGCTATATGCTGGTGGTGCTGTTATGGGATACAAAATGTTTGGAGAAGATACACTCTCTCAATTCACCCTTAACCTGCCTCAAGACTTGGTTGCAACCAAGATTGCTGTCTGGACTACGGTATACCGATTCTACATTTAATTGCAGATATTTTCTTGGTAGATTATACTATGGCATATAAACCATATAAATTTCTAACATTATTGTCTGCTACTTTTATTTTTGCAGGTGGTTAATCCATTTACCAAATATCCTTTATATGCATGCGTGCATTTAGATTGAAAAGATTATTCATCATAAAGAATAATTTTGTTTCCACACTAAAAAAGTACTTCAAGTTACATACAATATTTGAACTGGGATTTTATGACATGTCATTTTCTCTAGCATTCTCTTCATATAGTATTCTTAGTTTCTTATACTGCAGATGATGAAAGATGATTTTTCTTAACTAGAATCACGTATGCATTGACTATATCTCCAGTGGCAATGAGTCTTGAAGAGTTGATACCAGCAAACCATGCCAAGTCTTACCTATTTTCCATTTTCATCAGAACAGGCCTTGTATTTTCTACCCTTGTTATCGGTCTCTCAGTTCCCTTTTTTGGTGAGTCTTAATCAATCAATTGTATGATATTAAGATAGTCAATTTCATTAGTTTCTTAATCAATCAATCATTGTAATGTGACATAGTTCCACTATATTATGGCAATAACATGTCTAATTATTCTTTGCAGGTTTGGTGATGTCCTTGATTGGATCATTACTTACAATGCTTGTAGTAAGTTTCCTTCAGTTTATATATTATTGCTCCTAGAATTATTGACCATAGCATTTTATTAATTAACATCAACCTTGTTTACAGACTTTGATATTGCCATGTGTTTGTTACCTAAGAATCTTGCGGGGGAAAGTAACGCGAATACAGGTATGAAACTTGACTAATACACCTTTGAATGTAACTGTCATGTCTGGATGAATACGTGCTACAAGAAATTATGTGTGACTTGACTCTCGTTTCATATGTCTACAGGCAGGACTTTGCATTACGATTATTGTAGTAGGCGTTGCGTGTTCTTCCGTTGGAACGTACTCAGCCCTCGCGGAGATTGTTAAGAGTTTGAGTGGATGAAGTTTTGCGTGGAAGATGAGAGTTGTTTGCTAGTTCTACCCTTTTCAATGTTCTGTCGTTTTGAGTATTACGCATCCCAATTTTGAGTCAATTTTTGTCAAGCTGTGGCTTCCTCATTCTGTTACTGTTATTTGTTGTTACCATATCATAAAAAGTTTTGCTCCGGTTTTAAATGTTGGTAATATAGATTGTGGAGAGAAACACTTTTGAGAGTTTGTAAGAAGCGTTCAAATGAATTTGTTAAAGAGTATTTTCTTTTAGTTGAAAATGTGTATTGCATATCTTGATAAAGGATCTCCAATCCATGACACCATATATACAACAATATGTCACTTACAAAAAATGTTCCAAGGTACAATGGTACAGCACAAACAGAAATACACAATGGATAAGAATGACATCTTTGTAGTAATTTTCATTCAAGACTGCACGGTTCATTAGCTAGGCTTGTGAACTGCAGCTCATGTTTTTGAGTAGGGCATTTTGTCTAATCAGAAAAGAGTTAGTATACTCTGTCTCTCAACGTACAATTATTTTATGCATGCATCCAATGATGTATTGTCATGTTGATTAATGTGTATGACAATTTATGTGTTTTTCACATGTATTCCTCAGTTTTGCACTAAGTAATTTTCATATGCAATTACTAAGACCATATTGATTTTAGTGACGCATTTTCTGAGATACCTTAATCATAAAAAAATAACGCGCTCAATGATGAAGTTGGCAACTGAAAAGAAAATATTGTTATAAGTACGTGAACATTATCATTAAGTTGAATTTCAATTATTGGAAAGAAGAATGGATGTTGTTGTCATTCAAAGATTAGACATGGGTTGTATAGAAGGGATGCAACAATAATCATGGATTGTGAAAGGAGTGAAAAGTACATAAAAATACAAAAATGTGTTAGCTTACAAGGACACCTCAACTAAAAAAAGTGTCCATATTAAGTGAAAAAATTATGAATGAGGAAACTCGAATGTACTATGTGGATTTCAAACCTATGACGTAGCTAAAGCATTGCCAGGTCCTACATATATTGATAGGCTAAGTGATGAAGAAATATATTTGGTTTAAATCAATGATATGATAAAAGCAGTGGTGAATTCCAAAAAGAATACTACAAAAATTGAAAGGTTATGCTCTACAAAAATTATTAATAAAGTAACACACAACTCATTTTCCTCTAAAAAATATCATTTATAATTTTTTTTAAATGATAGTACTTAATAATCACTCTATTTCTCCAACCCAACACCTTAAATTTTTTTATTAAATAAATCAAACTAATAACTTTATCTTGTATCATTTATTAATAACTTCATATGATTACATTTCAATATTTTACTATATAAAAGTGTGGAACCCGTGGAGAGTGCTTAGTAAAGCCATTTTTCTCTTTAAGCACCATTTTTGTTTTTCCTCCAATAGATACCTATTAAGTACCATGATTATGTAGTTAAATTTTGGTTTTAGAGTCCATGTTGTTTTGATGAGAGCTTCAATTTATTGTAAAAGAAACATTTAAATAAAGCAAGAGTGAATGAGTAAAGGGGGCGTTATTAGTAAATCTAACAAACAAAACTTAAAAGACAAAAAAGCCCAATTTCTAGCCCACGAACATCTCTCTGCAAAATCACTTTTCACAGAATTCTTCTATTTCGGATTCAGAACAGAAAAACTAACGATTCCCAGCTTCCCAAAACGGTAACATATAATTGATTGATCTTTTTCTTTATTGAAAATCTCTCCCTGCAACAATTTCTTATACATAAAACAATTAAGATAAAATCTGAATTTTTTCCATTCATGATGATTATTACGTGAATGAATTATAAATTATGTAGAAATGTACATAATTTTGCATGGATTCTCAATCTTCATTTCAGATAGGATCAGATTTCGAATTTCTTTTTATCTATGTGAAGGTCCATTTTGAGATGTTAAGGGAGTCTCTCAGGTATGATTTTTGTTTTCTATATTGTGATTGGAATTTCTTCATTGATTTATGGATAAATTAAAGAAATAAAATAGTTGAAATTGTCTTTGTTGTAATTTTGGGGATACTAGACACGATACTAACATGTGTCGGACACCGAACACACCTTCCATAATGTCTTAATTTTTAGTAGATTTTCAGATTTCAGATTATACAGTGAAAGAGAATTAACATGATTATTGTTTTTCTTATGTTTTGTTTAGTTTCGTGGCAATTAGAAAGTAGCTTGAGTTGTTGGTTTTTTTAATTCGTACAAAAAAAATATAAAGTTGATTTTTTTATATTTATGGGTAAATTAAATAAATAAAATAGTTTTTTTTTTGTTTTTGAAACAAAATAAATAAAATAGTCGAAATTGTGTTTGATGTAGTTATGGTCTATGAAGTACTGACATGAAACAGACACGGAAGCCAGACATAATACTGACATGGGTCGGATACCAAACACGCCTTTCATCAGAAGTGTACGTGCTACAGAGATTATGACCATTAATTTTAGGTAGATTTTTAGCTTTTGGATGGTATAGTGAAAGAGAATTAATCATGATCATTGTTTCCTTATGTTTTGTTTGGTTTTATGGTAACAAGAAAGTAGATTGAGTAGTTTGTTTTTTTGTGGCATTCATAGGTGACTTCTACTTTAGAGTTGGAGATGGCCAGTGGGAGTAAGGTGGATGTGCAAACATTGGATTTACCGAATAGGACGCTTGAAGACACGTTGCAGAGTGAGCTAGAAAGGATATTGCAAGAGCAGCGCAACCAACAGTTTATTAATCGAGAACGTGGTTACGATATTTATAGGAGTGGAAGTGCGCCTCCAACAGTCGAGGGATCGTTAAGTGCTTTTGGTAGTTTGAGGAACTTCGATTACAGAGCTAATAATAGTGGGAGGAGTAATAATAATGATGGAGTTTTGACTGAGGATGAGATTCGATCACATCCGGCGTATCTTTCGTATTATTACTCGCATGAGAGCATTAATCCTAGGTTGCCACCTCCGTTGTTGTCAAAAGAAGATTGGCGTGTTGCACAAAGGTTTCAAGCTGGTGGTGGGTCATCTTCGATTGAAAGATTTGGGGACTGGAGGAAGAATGCAACCCCGAACGGTGATAGTTCATCGTTATTTTCGATGCAACCGGGGTTTTCTGTACAACAGGCAGAAAATGATTTGATGGAACTGAGGAAAGCCAGTGGACGAAATCTCTCCAGGCAGAGTTCAACTCAACTACTTGATAGACATATGGATGGTATGACAAGAATGCCAGGAACTGCACTTGGTGTGAGGAGGACATGTTATTCAGACATTCTTCAGGTCATTCATTTATCCTAATTGCTTTTGTTGTGGCCTTGATTTTTCCAATCATAACCATCCAATAAGATGGAAAAAAAAAAATTCACTTTCATAATTTAAAGCAAATAAAAATGATAGAGCAGATCCTATTAATTGCTTGTATTGTTCTAACATTAGCATTTTATTACACTTATATCTGAAGTTAATGTTTTAGCAGGATGGATTTGATCAACCCACTTTGTCCAGCAATATGTCACGTCCTGCAAGTCACAATGCATTTGGTGATATAAGGGATTCGACTGGCATTGTTGATCGTGAGCCCTTGGAGGGGTTGCGTTCATCAGCCTCTACCCCAGGTTTGGTCGGACTTCAGAACCACGGTGTAAATTCTCACAGTTTTTCATCTATTGTGGGTTCTTCCCTGTCAAGATCAACGACCCCTGAATCGCATGTTATTGGAAGACCTGTTGGATCTGGAGTTCCTCAAATGGGTAGCAAAGTGTTCTCTACTGAAAATATTGGGTTGGGTATCCACAATGGTCACTCTTCCAATATGACCGATCTTGCCGAAATGGTGTCCTCTTTGTCTGGGTTAAATTTATCAGGTGCTAGACATGCAGAACAAGATAGTCTTTTGAAATCTAAGCTGCAAGTTGAAGTTGATAATCATGCTAATGTTATGTTGAGCACACCAAACAATGTTATGAATGAGAGAGTCAATCTATTGAAAAAAACTGCTTCTTATGCTAATCTTCGATCAAATGCGCATTCTACTGGAAACTTAACAAATTTGCCAAGTATAGATTTTGCTGGCCAAGTTCCTGGTGCATATCCTGCAAACACAACATTGAATAATGTGTACAATAATCATCTTGAGACAGGTTTCCTCTCTCTCTCTCACTCTCTCTCTTTTTGTGTGTGTGTGTGGGTGTGCGCCCTTAAATGTGTTTGAGTGAATTAATTTAAGCTCAGTGAAGTTTAGTGTTATTAGTTGGACCTAACTGTTCATTATTCAATTCCAGCTTTGAGGGGTCGCAGAGATGGACACAATATAGATGCACCGGGAAATCAAGTAGGTTCTGAATTCAATTCTGCAACTCTGGACCCACGTATCATCCAATGCTTGCAGCAAAGTTCGGAGTACTCCATGCATGGGATGAGTAGTTCTCGAGATCCTTTTCAAATGAGAAATTTTTCTGATGCTTCACAACATGGAGACTTAGAGGGACTTCAGAAGGCATATCTCGAGACTCTTCTTAATCAACAAAAGCAACAGTATGAACTTCCACTTCTTAGCAAATCTGGGCTTCTAAATCAAGGGTTATTTGGGAGTCAGCCATATGGTCTTGGAATGCCACATTCAGGAAAGCAGATATCAAATTCCTCACATCCTTCTCTTGGATCTGGAAATCCACTGTTTGAGAATGAACGAATCTCACACATAAATTCTATGATGAGAAGTTCTATGGGAGGGTCTGGCAGCTCATGGCATGCTGATATTGGCAATAACATGGAGAGTAGGTTTGCTTCATCCTTGCTTGATGAGTTCAAGAACAACAAAACCAAACCTTTTGAACTTTCAGATATCACTGATCATGTGGTACAGTTCAGGTATGATTTTGAACCTCCACTGTTGTTTCTAATGGCATATCTTTGGAAGTCTGAATCGATAATTTGTGCTATAATGCAGTACTGATCAGTATGGTAGCCGCTTTATTCAGCAGAAATTAGAAACAGCTTCGGTAGAAGAGAAGACCAAGATATTTCCTGAGATTATTCCTCATGCCCGTGCCTTGATGACTGATGTCTTTGGCAATTATGTCATACAGAAAGTATATTTAGCTTCTTTTTTTTTTCCTTTATGCTGAGAGTAGTGTCATAAATATGCTCTTTTTATTTGGATTGTTAGAATTTCACACTTTGTCATTGCAATATTACAGTTTTTTGAGCACGGTACTGATAGTCAAAGAAAGGAATTGGCCAACCAACTTACTGGTCATGTTTTACCTCTTAGTCTGCAAATGTATGGTTGCAGAGTGATTCAGAAGGTGCATTTTAAGCTTATATTCTCAAATGACTCCCTATTCGTCAACTCATGCCTAACTCTTAAAATCTGATATCTTCAATTTTTGTATAAGATGATCTGTTTTTCCTTGTCAAATCTCAATGCCTCTGTTTGTAGGTAAAGGTGACCTCTTTTTTGTATATCAAACATGATTATTTTGCTCTAACTCTTTTATAAACTGATGCATGCTTGACTAAATACTAAGTAAACAATGGAATACTTGAGATATTCTTGTGTATTGCTTTACACTTTCTGCAGTACTGAAATTTGTTTTGATTTTATAGTGGTATCCATCCAACATACAAGGTTTAGTGAGGATTTATTGGATTTTGTTCTTATTTATTGTGGTAATAATAGTAAGTAGTAAAATGAATGTACTATTTCAACTCTTAAGCTAAATTTATTGACAGGGATTGGAGGTGGTTGATGTTGATCAGCAGAGCCAAATGGTGTCAGAGCTCAGTGGTGCAATAATGAAATGTGTACGTGACCAAAATGGAAACCATGTTATTCAGAAGTGTATAGAGTGTGTCCCTCAGGATAGAATTCAGTTTATCATCACATCTTTTTATGGGCAAGTTGTTGCACTTTCTACTCATCCTTATGGGTGCAGAGTTATTCAGGTTAGACCATTGGACGTGTTATTCACCTTTTATTGACACAGTATGAGCTTTATTTCTTTTAGTATTTTATTTGACAATTAACAGTTTACATGGATCCTAACAGAGGGTTCTAGAACACTGCGATGATCTAAAAACTCAAGAAATTATCATGGAAGAAATCATGCAATCTGTCTGCACTTTAGCACAAGATCAATATGGAAATTATGTTATTCAGGTTTATAACATTTTCGTATGAGTTTGTTTTACATGGTAGACGATGTCGATAAGTAATGTACATTAGCACTTTGATTCATGTTTTATGCTTTGACAATTGTGCACTTGTATTTCTGCACTCGTAACATGCAGTATAGTTTCATGACTTTGGTTATCTCTTGACTCTTGAACCATTTTAGAAGAAATCCTGCTGTTCATTATGTCTTAGGTCTTAGGCACTTATCCATTTTAGGATCATCCTTGGTATGAATGAAAGACTGGAATCTGGAGCAGTAATCTTCTGACAGAATTGTTGGATATATGCTACCTCCCTTATTTGCCAGAAAATAGCATTTTAGATCTAATGCACATTGTCTATACTTTGTTCATGTGGTTTTTCATTGGGATCATATCATTTTATGTTGCAACATCCCATGCCTTCGGCCAAACCTCAGGCATGTTCATATTTCCCAAAATTATATGAATAGACACCATTATGTTACTTTTTTTAATCAACAAAAGATTTATGAAAATTAAAATAGAGTACATGGATGCTCAAAGTCACACTCTTTACAATATGTCATCTTTCACCTTACACCTTAATACATTGAATTGAACAAAATTCATGCATCAATCAATGAAAACAAAATGTGATGAAGCACAAACTCTATGTAATAAAATAAACTCCTTGCGTTGAAACATTTTGGACATCAAACCTCTAGCCCATTGTTATAGAATTAGCACGCCTCTCATACCTTCCAATTTTAACCAATTATATGTTCTAGCATTATTTCAACTAGCTTCCAGTTATTGACAGTTAATTTATCATCTACATGTTCACACATTCTCCATCTGCTGCCATCACTATTACTGGTTGATCAACATCACTTCCCCACACCCCTAAATGATATGAATTGACTGATTAGACATTTCTTTCGATTATATATTCTGCTACTTGCAGCTATTATTCCAGCTAATTTATAGGGGTTTCATTACTGAGTTATATATGAGTAGTATTATGGTCATGGGTGTGGTTGACATGTTGATACGTTTGTGATAATTTGATTAAAGTTTTGGGTTTCATCTCACTGTCTTGATGTTTTAGCTGAAATTATCAACATATTGAATTTTAGAGAATTGAAATTGCTCGCTTTTTGTTTTGTCATGTTAGTTATTACTTGTGCTACACTTTTTTTACTAACCCTGCTGCGTATTTTTCTTTTGTAGCACATCCTCGAACATGGTAAACCAAATGAACGGACTATTGTTATCAGCAAGCTTGCTGGACAAATTGTTAAGATGAGCCAGCAAAAGTTTGCTTCTAATGTCATCGAGAAGTGTTTGGCTTTCGGCTCTCCTGAAGAACGTCAAATTTTGGTGAATGAAATGCTTGGTACCTCTGATGAGAATGAGCCCTTGCAAGTATGTCCCCCTTTTCACCTCTTATATTGTTCAATACTTCAATATTCATTTTTCTGAGGCTGGAGATTATCTGTTATTCAAATATTTTCGTGTCAATTTATTATCAGCTGAAGATATTAGTTTATAACTAGAATTATCGTGCAATCATTTTTCAAGAACCCGTTCATTTGTGTTCAGTTTCCCTTCCCAAATTTTCCATTTAAGAACCCTAAATTTTATCTTGTTTTTAAGTAGCTACCAAACATAGCCTAAAAACAAAGGAAGTATTGTCGCAAACAACAGTTGTAGTTGCTACTATGTCACTAGGTGGTCACGAGTTTGAATCATGCAATCAGCCTCTTATTAGTGCAACATAAGACTGCCTGCAATAGATCCACAATGGATCCGATCCTTCCTCAGGCTTGCTCCATTTAGGTGCTTAATGCTTTATAGTATTCAGCTGCCTTTTTATTTTTTCGAACAGCCTAAAAGGGCCCCATAAATACAATGAAACTTTCCAATCTTGTTGTATATCAATAGTAGAAACCCTCCAAAATATTCACAAGCAAAGACAAGAGAGTTAGAGAAGTCATGAAGACAATCCTATTTTATATTTCATAATTACAGCTGAAAATGGATAACTGTTAAAATATGAGCATTCCTTGCTAATTAGAAGTGCTTGAGAACTCTGTAAATTGCTTGCTTGCATGGAGTTATAGAGGCTTTACATCAATAAAAAAATTGTTTTAAATTGTTTAAAAAGAGGGATTTAGTGGAAAATGGGAGAAGTATATACTATAGAGAACTGGATGATAATACTGATATCATAGACGTGTTACAAGACAATAATAATTGTTTGCTGGGGATTGTCTGTGATGCCAAAAGAGGGATTGTAGGAAGAAAAAACTATTTTGAGAGTTACACTTACATATATTTAAAGTAAAAGATCGACTATCAACTACATTGTTGTTTTGTACATTTATCAAGGTTCTAAATGAATGATGATACAACATGCAATATACAGGCTATGATGAAAGACCCTTTTGGAAATTATGTTGTTCAAAAGGTTCTTGAGACTTGTGATGATCAGAGTCTTGAGCTGATCCTTTCTCGCATCAAGGTTCACTTAAATGCCCTGAAGCGATATACTTATGGAAAACACATAGTTTCTCGTGTGGAGAAGCTGATAACCGCCGGAGGTAATGAATGCAAACTCCTTCCATATATAAATTTCCACTTTTTTGTCCTTGAATTGTTCCGATTTCTCATAAACCCCTCATTATTTGCAGAGAGGCGTATAGGGTTGTTAGCCTAAATTCTTACATCCTCAAAGCATCCTAATTGAAAGTCTTGAAGACAAGGAGTCCAATTTCCAATCACCGCATTCCTTTTGTACAGTCAACATAAATGTTAATATCACAAGTTTCTTCTGCAAGCCATATTTATGTAAAGCATTGGTGATAAACATGGTCAGTCACCCGACTGGGAAAATTATTTTTCTCACTTTGCTTGATTTCATTATTATTACTTGACAGAAAATCTCCATAGTGAGAGATAACTTAGGATGTCAAGATTAGAGAGTCACGACAATGTGTATTTATTGTGTATGTATGAGGTCCATTGTATGTAAAGAAAATAATGGCAAATAAGTAATTGCAGTAACCAGGGTCACTAGATCAGGCTCTAAACTCATTTCATTTATGTAAATAATATGCAACAACTTTCTTGAGTGCACTTCTGTTTCGTTTTTATTATAATTGATTGAAGAAAGTTACTCTTCACGCTTCCTAAACTTCTCTTTTTCGCAAGTGCCGTTGGTCGAGCGGCATTTAACTGTCATTCGTCTCTCCAACGGTGGTAAATTGTCGTTTGACACATCTTAGATCAGTTAAATCACTTTTTAAATTGGTTAACTGATTTAAAAAGTCTTCTTTGTTTCATTGAATTGGTCTTGTTTTAATGGAAGTTAATTTAAATCAATTATCCTGAGGGCTTATTTAGTGCGCAAGATATGATAGAGATAAAATGTAAATATAAATCAGGATAATGATATAATAGAATATAGAGAGGATAATAGTTATCCTATCATGTGTTTGATACACACAGGATAACAAATATGATAACATTATTCTATCATATCACACTTTTGTTATACAGTTCATAATGACAAGATAGAAAGTATATCACATCTAAATGACAAATTTACCCATGTGGAACAATTACATTTTTTGTTTGAATTGGAAATGGTCATGTTTTTATAATATATAGGAATACATATATATGGAGATGGTGGCATTAAAAAATATTATAATTTATATTATGGTTGATATGTTATTGGAGTTATTGAAATAGATAAACATGGTTTGTTTGGTTTCTTATAATTTTAAAGTCACAAACATCTTATTTCAAAAAAAATAAATCACAAACATCTATATTTATACTTTTAATCAAAATCAAAATTTCATAAAAAAATAAATAAATAAATTGTTTGTAATTTACAATCGATATTGCAATGAAAAGAGCGGGAAGAAGGATATGTGTCCCATTAGTAAAGTATAACTATCATCACAAATATTTGTCCCGTATTTTTTAAGTATCATTGCAATTATTTGTTTTTTTTTATATATTTATATACATGTGACAAATATTTATTGAATTTTGTATGTTACAATCACAAATATTTATTCAATTTTTTTACGCATTAATGGCAATTTTTGTCTTTTTTTTTTATATTTTATCGATGACAATTATGTGTCCCCAATTTTTTATTTATCAATGACATACATTTGTTCCGTTTAATTTTTTATTTATGCTACAAATCTATGTCTATGTTTATTTTTACATTTAAAAGTGACAAATGTTTAAAACTTCACAACAAAAAAGACCTTGAATAAGAAAGATTTAGAGCTCTGAGTGATGAGAGAGAACCGCGATGGTCATTGGCTCCGCCACGGACCATCGCGCCGGTATGCTTCGCCGAAAGCGAGGAACATCGGGGGGGATAGGGTTCCAGGCAGGGTGCCACAAAGGGGTGGGAATGATGGAGATTGGACTGACGTGAGACCACGACGGAGGAAAGCGTTGCGACAGGATTTTTAGGGTCAGGACAGGTTTCAGGAAGGTCAGCGGCATCGGAATTGGAACGACTACAAGCTTCGACAGGATAGTGCTAGGTATTCGTCTCGAGGGGACTACTATGACGGGGATTTTGATTCAGATACGAATTACTTGGACAGAAGGGTTTTGAGGTGGGCTAATCGCGATTTGGATGAGGACTTTGGAGCGGATTCTGATCGCTCATGTTGGCAGCGACAACCACAGTTTCCATCGCGATGGTTAGAAGGGCACAATCAAGGAAAGGCAACGTTGGTTCAAGACCGCGAATAGCAAGCTCGTGTTGTGGAGAAAGAACCTGACAGAATCGACTCAACATCCACTCTAAAACGGTTCGTAACTTTCTATATAACTCACTTTCCCCCACAGGCTACAACAATTTTCTTGCGAAAGGGATTTGATGTATGTGGAATTCTAGAAGATGTTTTTGTTGCTAATAATAGAAATAGGAATGGCGAGGTTTATGGTTTTGTACGTTTTGCTAAGGTGCGGGATGTCGATAAGTTGTTGAAAGCCTTGAATAATGTATGCTTCGGTCAATACTGTGTCTGTGCTGTGCTTGCTAGGTTCGATAGGAAGGGAGAGAGGAAGGTTGTTGCGGTGAGGGAGGGTGAGGGTGTAGGAGGTAAGATAGGTGGTGAGAGCGGAGGGGAGGTGGTTAAGGTGAGGGAGAAGGAGGCCGAGGGAGAAAAAAGTAAGGATGGGTTACATGGTAAGGTTGAAGTGGGGAGGAAGAAAGAGGAGGTCGGTGAGGGTGGGGTCTGTGATGGTGAGCGTGGGAGGCTCGAAGAAGAAGGGAGGAGATGGTGAGGGTGTTGAGAAGTTGGCTGATCGGGTTGTCGGTAAGGTGGGTAGAAAAGCAAGCACAAACAAGTCGAATGATCAGACAATGATGGTACAGAAGTATAGGTCTTTTGAAGAGGACCTTAAGTGGGCAACACGTGGCTTGATTGGAACGATGATTGATGGGGCGCCAATACCTTTAATTCAAAATAAAGTGGTTGACGCGGGTTTTAAAGATATTGATATCATTCCACTTGGCGCTGATAAGGTGTTTGTTCATTCGATGAACGACATAAATGTCTCTGATGTTGTGCAATCAGCGAAACAATTTTTTGATATGATTTTTTCTTCTTTGGTTGGCTGGATGAAGGAGGTGCTGCCGTTTCAGATGGAGCATGGGTTCGTTTGTTTGGAATTCCATTACACGCTTGGAATGAATTTTTTTTCAAATTATGTGTGTTGGATAGCAGAAGGTTTTTGAAAACAGACAATTGTTCTTTGAATAGAGAACGGTTTGATTATGCAATAGTGTTGATAGCCACATCATCTTTAGAAGTGATAGATACGTCTGAAAAAATTATTGTCGACGGGTTGATTGTGGACATTAAAATTATTGGAGAATATGGTTTTAATATTGGTGATGACGTCTGTCTGTATGATGAGGATGAAAAATCAGATGCTTCTTCTTAGAGGAACGAGGTCGGTGATGAAGTGTTTGATATTGATAATAATGTCGAGAACTTGACGGAGAAAATTGTTAATGATTTAGTTCAAGCTGATGATATTATTTGTAAAGATGTGGATGGCTCGAACATGGCAGATATGGAGACTACAACTTCCATCGAAAGACAAAATAATGTTGCTTGCTTGAGGGGACAACTGGACAGTTCAATATCTGTTAACAAAATGGCTGCACTATAAGAACAGCATCTGGAGCGTGTGTCCTCGGAAGGCTCCGCTATGCCAACGGTAAATGAGAAGTCGAAGTCAGGAAAGGGCGAGTTAGAGACAACCGAGAGAGGTAAACAACATCCAGTGGTCGATTCCAGCAAGGCTGATGGTGATATGATACCTTCTAAAGGACGAAACAATTTCCCAAGAAGTTACGTGAAGGAGCAAAGGTCTTTAAGCTCAGGCCCGTGGAGTGTGGATTGGCTACAAAATTTTCAAAAAGGTGACGTTGGGCTCATTTCATCCAAAACTAAACGGTTGAGGAAGGCAGGGAAGGAAACATGTCGAAGGTGTGAGAGTCAGAAGAACAAAGTTACAAAGAAAAAGGCCGACGGTGCGCTTCGCCATCCAGTGCTCACTTTGAAAAAGGTGGCGAGGTTACCAAGTAAAGTTAGAAAAGAGGTTATGAAGGTGCTACGTGGTTCTAAGACGATGAATGTTTTGAAACAAAAAATCAGCACTCGGAGACATCAAAGGGAGAAAGTTATTCGATTTTTAGAAGCGACTACTCACAATTCAAATTCTCAATCAGGTTCGATGGCTTCAGTTAATAATGACTAGAAAAATTGGATGGTTTTACGAGGTAATGAAGAGACAAAGGCGGATGACATTCAGGGTATAGGTAAAACTATTGGAATTTCTTTTAATGGTAACAATCATAATAAGTTTAGCATTTTGTCTCGATCTAAAGAGACGGGAGTAGGGCCAGTTTTGACTTCGGTGGAGGTAGTAAGGGCCAAGATGGATGGGGGAGTGTAGGGGAAGCGTTTTGGTGGTGGGGGGTGTGCGGGGTGGGTGTTTCTGATGAAAATGGTTTCATGGAATGTGCGGGGTCTAGGGAGTGTTGAGAAAAGGAGGGAAATGAGGCAATTAGTGGTGGAAAAAAAAGCCTTTCATTTTATGTTTACAAGAGACAAAGTTAGTTGTTTGTGATGATAATTTGTGTTTGTCGATGTGGGGTGACCCGAAGCATGCTTATTCTTATCAGCCGTCAAGGGAGGCTTCGGGGGGCTTGTTAATTATGTGGGATACTATGGAAGTGGAGGTGTGGTCGACAGTTAGCCAGGATCATGTGCTCATCATTCATGGTAAATTTTTACGGACAAATGAGGAGTTCTATTTATTTAATATTTATGCTCCTTGTGACTCTCCGACAAAACAGCAGTTATGGGTATCCTTGTCATAAAAATTGCAGTTGTTGAGGGGGGAGAAGGTGTGTGTGTGTGCAGGGATTTTATGCAATTCGTAATGTGGATGAAAGACGGTCTTATAGGGGTGGGGGTAGCGCAAGAGACTCCTCATTTCAACCATTTCATTGACGATAATGGGTTGATCGATTTGCCTTTGTGTGGTCGTCGGTTTACTTGGTATAAAGGTGATGGTACTTCTATGAGTAGAATAGACCGGTTCTTGCTCTCTGAAGATTGGTGTCTGCAATGGCCTAATTGCTTTCAGGTGGCCCTTCTTCGGGGTCTTTCTGATCATTGTCCACTTCAGTTGTCTGTTGATGAGGGAAATTGTGGTCCCCAGCCGACAAGAATGTTGAGATGTTGGCAAGAGTTGTCGGGGTATAAGCAGTATGTGTTAGAAAAATGGCATTTTTACCAAATCACAGGTTGGGGCGGTTATGTGCTCCTAGAAAAATTAAAATTGATAAAGACAGCTCTGAAGGAGTGGCATTCTTTACATGCGAGGAATATTCTAGGAAAGATTGTTGTTCTAAAAAATCAGTTGTCACACGATGAAGTAGAAGAGATGAGGGGCATAACGCATGATATTCACTCGCTGTCACGTGTTAGTGCTAGCATAAGTTGGCAACAGTCAAGACTTCATTGGTTGAAGGATGGTGACGCTAATTCAAAGTATTTCCATTCACTTATTTCAAGTCGGCGGCGAAGGAATGTAATTGTTTCTCTCATGGTCAATGGTAACTTGGTGGAAGGTGTGCAACCTATTCAGAACGCAGTTTTTAATCATTTTAGAGACCATTTTGCGACTCAAAATTTTACAAGACCGCGGGTAGAAAATTTATCCTTCAAGAGTTTAACCTATGCCGAAGGAGGTAGTTTAATAAAGTTGTTTTCTGAACAAGAGGTTAAAGTAGCAGTTTGGGACTGTGACAGTTATAAAAGTCCTGGGCCGGATGAGGTCAATTTTGGTTTTATAAAGGATTTTTGGGATGTCATGAAAGGTGATGTGATGCGTTTTTTATCAGATTTTCATCGAAATGGCAAGTTGACTCGCGGTATCAACTCTACTTTTATAGCTCTTATTCCTAAAATTGACAGCCCACAGAGATTGAATGATTTCATATCAATTTCTTTAGTGGGGTGTCTATATAAAATTTTATCCAAAGTGTTAGCGAATCGGTTGCGTATGGTTATTGGAGGTTTGATATCAAAGACTTAGACAACTTTTGTGAAGGATCGATAGATATTGGATGGTGTTTTAATTGCTAATGAGGTGGTAGATGAGCCCATTAAGACAAAGAAGGAGTTGATGCTTTTTAAAGTTGATTTTGAAAAAACATATGACTTGGTTGATTGGGAGTATTTGGATGTGGTAATGAATAAAATGGCGTTTCCGGTGTTATGGAGAAAATGGATTAAAGAATGTGTGACAACTGCAACTGCTTCAATTCTGGTTAATGGAAGCCCTACTGATGAATTTCCGTTGAAAAGGGGGCTAAGACAAGGGGGTCCTCTCTCTCCTTTTCTTTTTCTACTAGCAGCTGAAGGTTTAAACATTATGATAAAGTCGGTTGTGGAAAATAATTTGTATACGGGTTATGCGGTTGGCGCATCTAACTCGGTGGTGGTGTCCCATCTGCAGTTTGTCGATGATATGTTACTTCTAGGTACTAAGAGTTGGGCCAATGTTCGAGCGTTAAGGGAGGTGTTGACTTTGTTTGCTGACATGTCAGGTTTAAAAATGAATTTTCATAAGAGTTTAATGGTTGGCATTAATGTTGGGAACTCGTGGTTGACTGAGGCGACATCTATTTTAAATTGTAAGGTGGGTAAAATTTTGTTTCTGTATCTTGGTCTCTCAATTGGTGGTGATCCTCGAAGGTTAGCTTTTTGGGAACCTATGATGTCTACTATTAAAACTAGACTGTCTAAGTGGCAGAGTCGCTTTCTATCATTTGAGGGCCGTTTGATTCTTCTCAAGTCTGTCCTGACCTCGCTTCCTGTCTACGTTCTTTCCTTCTTTAAAGCTCTGTCAAGTATAATCTCTTCCATTGAAACTTTATTTAAAGATTTCTTTTTGGGAGGGAGTGAGGATAACAGGAAAATTTCCTGGATTGCTTGGAGCTCTGTTTGTTTAGGTAAGGAGTATGGAGGGCTGGGGGTGAGGGAGTTTAATATAGCCTTGTTAGGTAAATGGTGTTGGCGGATGTTGGTGGATAGAGGTGGGTTTTGGTATAGGGTGTTGGTGGCGAGATATGGTGAGGTGGCTGGAGGTTGGGGGCCGGAGTGCTTCTTCTTGGTGGAGGGAGTTAGTGACGATTAGGGATGGGGTTAATGGCACTGATGGTGGTTGGTTTGGTGAAAGGGTGTCGAAGGTGTTAGGTGATGGAAATAACACGTTCTTTTGGTTTGATAACTGGTTAGGAGATGTCCCTTTCTGTAGAAGGTTTGGTCGTTTGTTTGATTTGGCGACAAATAAATTTCGTATTGTGGCCGACATGTGTGTTCGTGGTTGGGAGGATGGGGGAGAGGCGTGGAGTTGGAGGAGAAGATTGTGGACGTGGGAAGAAGAAATGTTAGAGGAGTGTAGGCAATTACTTGATGGTGTATTTGTGTAGACTAATATTCTTGACAGGTGGCAGTGGGATCCAGACATACATGACGGATATACTGTGCGAGGTGCTTATCAGATTCTGACAACTCCAGTCTCTTCCACTTTTGACGCAACTAAAGATCTCATTTGGCATAAGCAGGTTCCCCTAAAGGTTTCCATTGTTGCTTTGCGTCTGCTAAAGGATAGACTCCCAACCAGAAACAATATCCTAAGGCGCGACATAGTGCAAGCGGCGGGGGCTACGTGTGTTGCAGGGTGTGGGCTTGAGGATTCAGCAGCTCATTTTTTTATTCATTGCGACGTGTTCGGTTCGCTGTGGCAGCAAATTAGGGCCTGGATTGGAGTGGCGGGAGTAGACCCGTTTAGCATCACTGAGCATTTTCTCCAATTTATTCATTATACAGGTTCCTCAAAAGCTCGCCGTTCGTTTCTTCAATTACTGTGGCTTCTTGGTGTTTGGCTGATATGGAGTGAACGTAATAACAGAGTCTTCAAAAATGTCGAAACTCCTATCTTACAGCTTTTAGATAAAGTAAAATTCCATTCATTATGGTGGCTGAAGGCTAATAATATCAAGTTTGTTTGTGGTTTGCAAAGATGGTGGTCGGACTCTTTGCTTTGTTTGGGTATCGACTGACCTGTATATCTTGTATATACTTTGTATGACAACTTGTTTTTTGGGGTGGTCTTTTTGGTACATCTTGTACTGAGAAGCACACATCGACAGTGTTAATATATTCCATTTTTATGTCTTCAAAAAAAAATGACAAATGTTTATCTTATTTTTTATGTATAATGACATTTATTTGTTCCATTTTTTTATATCTATCAATGATAATAGTTATCTCGTATTTTTTATACATTAGGGACAAATATTTCTCTCATATTTTTCATATTGTTGTTTATTACGAGTGAAAATGGACAAGAAACGCAAGAATATGCACGTGGGTTGCTGTAAAGAGCTTAAAACGTTTATCTCCTTGTTTAACCAAAATCATGCAGTGGGTGTGTATAAAATCAATGGAGCATATTCATGTTTGCCTTTCGTGTTTTACTATTTCGTCGTGAATAGCATTATCCTTTTCATATAAGAGTAAATAAAATTGAGTAAAGTTGATTGAATGAAATAACGAAGAAAAGAGTATAAAACGGTTACAAAAAAGATACAACACATTTAGTAACAAAACAAAAAAAAAGATACAACACATTTCTACCTCTCGCAAAAATCAATAAAAATCTGATGGTTAAATTCATGTAAAAATCAGTAATAATGGTTAAATTCATGTCATCCAACAATACAAGTGAATTGGGGGTATTTAGTTTAAATTAATAATGAAACGAACTTTTTCGAATTTATCACGCATTTTTTTATTAACCAAATGATTTTTGTTTTAAACGATATGTTATCATTGTCTGGTTCTTATGAGGTATTCCGTACTTGTCTACTAACTCTATTATATTATATACATTTGAGCAACGACATTTGCTTTATCATTGTCTTTGTCCATACAAATTCAATTTTTCTTGATTCTTTTGTATATGCCCTTATCCTGTCTGTTGGCCTCGCTAGCTAACATGTTGATTGCATAAAGTTTCTTGATTTCTGACAAATAGAAAGTGAGAATGATGAATGATGGATGAGAGACAAAAGGAAGTGTGGGGAAAAGGAAAACGGCTAATTTTTTGTTTGTTACAATAGTAAGAATAATTAAAATAAAATAATGGTTCGTTTATTTAGTGGAATTTTTTTATGCAATACGGATGTTGGCAACTTGGGTAAAGAAGTGGAATTAAAATCATACACATTTTTTAAAATTAATTATTGATATTGTTTTAGAGTTATGAGAAACAAAAGAGAGAGATGTGAAGAGAAAGTGAAAGGAGATGTTTTTTAAGAGTTACCGATATTCTTTCACTATTAAAAAATAATCTGATTATTTTTTTAATTTATAAATATCAAAATAGTTGTTTATTTATATTTTACTAGATTTTTTTAATAATATTTTACTAGATTTTGATTATTTTAATTTTAAATTATACTACTTTATTGGAGTAAAACATTTTTTATCCTATTCAATTTCGCCTAATTGTAATTTGATTTTAAAGGTTAATCGTGTTGAAAATTATTATAAACTTTTTTTTCACAATATTATAAACTAAATTAAGAACGCATTAAACTACTAAAATACACATAAAATAAAATTAGAAATTTGAATTTAAAACATTGAAATAAATAAATCATACCATACAATATTTATTTTTTTACAATTATTCAAAACAAAATTTTTTACAACAATCTATTGAGTCAAAAACATCATGTTCACGATAAAATTTATGAAAGTTAATTTAATTTCACCTTAACCTCTAAATAAACGTTATAAAATTTCAAGGTATAAAAGAGTTGCCTACAGTACACTCATAATACCCCAAAGGTTTCCAACACCCACTTCTCTATGCTCTTCTAAATAATTTGTATTTAAATTGGTGTGTAATAGTCGGTTCATATGACTAGTTCTAATAAATAAGAACATCAAAGAAAGTATATTGATACACCAAGCACGTAATTGACATATATATATATATATATATATATATATATATAGTTAGTATCCATGTTTTATGTTTTATGCAAGACTCCTACCAAATCATCTCATACTAATGGGGGAGGCAAATCATCTCATACCAATGACAAAATCAATCATGTGATATCAATGGGGAAACTAATCATCTCATAATAGTGTGAAAAAGTAGTCATCACATATCAATGGAAAAACCAATCATTCCATATTAATGAGGAAAATCAATCAGCCCATGCAAATAAAAAAGTCAATCAAATCACATACCAATGAGGAAAAATAGTCCTTCCATATCAATAGGAAAAATCAATCATGTCATACAAATAGTCTCAACCACCACATGTCCCTCTTAGGGCCGAGTTCAAGCCATCGTATAACTCTATAAGCTAAAGGTTTGAGGGGCAACCGTTTCAAACTAGGCAAGTCCACTTTTCGTGTGTGAACTAGTCACTAGCTCACACACGAACCATCACATGGACTTGCCTTAGATGCACTGAACCAATAGGCCTCTCAGAGCGGTCTGAACCGTTCAATCTGGATCATATGCCAACTTTGCTATAATCTGCTTACATGTGTCCTCTAAAACAATTGTCCAATTTTTTTCTCAAAACCCTAGTTCACCATTATAAAGGTTAACTCGTAGCTTCCATCTTGGTACACACTTTTCTATCCTAAGAACATCACATATTCGGTGCATCCTTATTATTTCGTGAGTGTTTGTAAATATACCATCCTCCCACACCCAACGTTGCAGATCTCTAGTCTGGTTGGATTAGAATGAATTGATATTAAGTTATTTTTAGTTGAATGTGAATTGGTTTATGTTTAGACTCTTTCATGTAAAAGTGAGTTGAACAACATTTAAGTGTAAAATTGTGTTTGAATTCAGCAGCCTAATTTCACAGCTTCAAGTTAAAATCAATTCTACACCTTTAAAATTAATTTTGCCCCATCCGAAATTAAAATCAAATATACACTTTGCAACATGATTAAACCATATATTTGACTATGGCAACGTAAGCTCACGTGTTAAGAAGCTTAACCAACATATGCGAAGTATAAATTGGACAAAAGAAATCTCAACTCATATAATCTTGACTCGAAAATATGAAATAAAACATTTGTTATGACTCAGTAAATCAATGAATTGAGTGTCCATACGATATGATCTTGCAAACAAATTTTTTTTTAATTTCTTACTCACATGCATAGTACAAATTTATAGAGGGGGTGTTGTTTGTTGAAATCAAACTTACTTTAAATTCAGTCTTATTTTTTGCAAAATTTTGCAAACTTCCAATTGCTTAAGAAATTAGTGATAATACTTTTTGTTTTATCTAACTTGCCATCATTTTGATTTCCCGAAAGAATCTAAAGATATAAAAAAGATCCATTTAGTCCATTCATTTGACTCATCATACTTGATTGGTTAGCGGTGGTTTACGAACGTAACTTGTGTGTGTAGGTGGGGGGTTAGATCTCTCTTATACGGTCTTGTAAACTGAAAATTTTCTCAATTAACAATTGTACTATAAAAAAGCAATTTTATAATTTATAGCAATCGTAAAATATGTAATTCATTTTTTAAAAGTACTCACTTGATCTTTTGGTCAAACTTCGCTAATTAATCTGTGTGGTTAATGTTTATTACAACTTTAATTTTGTGTTTATATATTATAGTTTATGTGAGTAGCCTACTCGGACATAAAAAAAAAAAAAAAAAAAGAAAGGACACTGGTGTTTTTCTTTATGGAGTATGGGACAAAACCACTTTTTCTTTGCTTTCACCTTTGGTCGTTTCCATGCAAGTGATAGAGTTTGGCCTGCACAAAGCAGTTAGGGTGATACAACTGCTCCTCAGCAGCAATTTGGCATCTTCCTCTTAATCTAATAGAACCTTAACTTTATTTTGAAGTATAAATACAATCAAAATCAGAGCAAATGAAGTAAAACAGGATGAGGATACAAACCAGTAAGAATCTTTTTTTTTCCAATCATCCCATTTTCAAGAAAGCCACCATAAAAAAGGAAAGCTTCCATTTTTTTTTCAAGCCCTTAAGCTCGTGTTCTGTTTCTATTTTTCTCAAGAGGCCTTACCCTATGTTTGTTTTATTTTTTTGTATTGAACTATTCGACTTTGCTTGTTCGTTTAATCCATTAAGCATACATATTATATCAAATTAAAAGAATTTATCAAACTTTTTATTTGTAACAAATATGTTATGATTTATCAAAAAAAAAAATGGCATGAGGATTAATTAGATGCCATATCTCTCTAATCCAATTCACTATTTTGGGACACAAGTTGCGAGAAACCTTATATGTCTAAAACTCATTTTAAATTTTTGGCCAAATACCTCTCCGGATCCTTTAAGTTTCATGTTTGTTTCAGATAGATCCTTTAAGTTTCTAAGGTTTCAGATAGGTCCTTTAAGTTTCGAGTTTGTTTCGTATAGGTCCTTTAAGTTTTTAAGGTTTCAGATAGGTCATCTTCCAGGAAGCGCAAGCTGAGATGAAATGAGCATATTTTTCGGTTTACTATGATTTTCGACGATCTTAGTATCTCCTCGATCGTCCAGTTCAGGAAACTTAAAGGACCTATCTAAAATCTTAGAAACTTAAAAGATCTATCTAAAACAAACGTGAAACTTAAAGGATTCAGAGAGGTATTTGACCTAAATTTTTTAATCCTTGAGTTTTTAGCAGGCAAAGTTCTTTTTGTGGTCGGAGCACGACAAGTTATACAACTTAATAGGATCAACCAACAGTCAAATGTTCAAATGAGAATCAACCAACAGTCCGACCAACTCAATAGGATCAATTTCTTCGCTATCAACATTATCTTTCATTTTTCTTCTTTATCAAATCATTATCCTACGACAAAATCATTTTCTATAAAATCAACAACATGCACATTTTCTTTCTACTCAACAACTAAGAAGTTTTGAATTTTCCATCGGATAGCAAGTAAGAGATCACTCTTTTTTTTTTAATCAGGTATCATTTGTGTGTAACTGTATGTACTAATATTTTGAGTCGAGTAATACCGCAATGGGTGACAAAGCTCTACCTCGAGAGAATTTAAAATTGCATAATTCCCAAGGCTGGATTCATAATGATAACCTCTTTTTAAGTCCGGAGAGATCAATTATCACCTCATCCAAACGTTCTTGGGTTTTCTATTTTCTCTATCTATTTAAGCACATTACATTTTTATTTGTATTTAATAATAAGCAAAAATAAATAGAGAGAGGTTCTTTATTTCGACTTTTTTTTTCATTATTTATAGCTATAATTAAAAATTAGATAAAATATTGGCATGCACGTAAATGGTTGGATAATTATCTTTTTTTTGACACAAGTTGGATAATTATCTTAAAATTTGTTTCAATTTATTTCTTTTAAAATTTTAATCTTTGATACTAACTTGATGCTTCCTATGAAGTTGTCTTGCTATAAATCATCATACAATGTTGTATTATTTAATTTCCTTACTTTTTCTTTTGAGTTTATTTTCTTTCTTTTTTGCATCAAAATGAAGAAGCAACAGATAGGCTAGGCATATTGTAGGCTATTACAATTTTCCTTTTATTGTTCTTGTAATTATTAAGCAATTTTAAATTTACATGCTTATTTTTTTCCCATAAAATTTTGTGGAAGGGAAGGTAAAATCAGTAGATAGGTTGAATTGACGGCAACATAGAGCACATCGACACAAATGTGAGGTTTGTAATCAACCAATGATCAGTTTAAGCGAAAGACGTGGCAACATTGTGTTTTAGTATATACAACATTTCCATTGAATTAAGTAGAACATGTTTTTTCAAAGAGATGACACTGTATATCTTCATTAGTCTAACAATATCATGACAACAAGTTCGAGTAAAATTGAAAGGTTGAATGCACAAATTTATAAAACTTCTAAAACATTCAAGATATTAACCATGACAAAAATTTGGAATGGTGAGACGGATGGTCAATATTTTGAATGTTCCACAAGTTTTACAAATTTGTGCATTCAATATTTCAATTTCACTCATGAATTTATTGTTGTGTAAATTGTTAGACTAAAGAGTTATAAAATAGTCTTCGTCTTGAAGAAACATGATCTATTTGTATTGCTATTTATTTGGCTTATTCAAGCTATACCTTTTTTTTGTCTAGTAGTCTAGTGGCTAGAGCTCACACATTTAAATGTGAGAAGTGGGGTGTCCAAGGTTCGAACCCTGGCATAAATTATGTAATATCCCTACCAATTGAGCTAAGCTCACAGGGACTCAAGCTATACCTTCTAGTTCCACTCTCCTATTTATTTGGCTTAGAATAAGAATGATTTTATGATGAGAGCGTCAAGGTTGTGGGCATATTGCACAATAACGGGTGTAAATTCCAGTATTTTATCTAATTTTCTAACTATAACTGTAAAAAACTAGAATAAAGTCTAAAGTTTTAAAAAAAAAAAAATACGTTAGCATTGCTATTCGATTCTATGGCAGATGTTGATTAGGATTTGTTTAAATTATGCTTAGGTGGTATATATCTGTGACCATGTGATGCATACCAATAAAGAATATGTTTGCAAAAACGTGAATATATTTTCAACTACCTCATTATATTTCTTAAAAAAAATGAAGTCATTATATTAATGGTGTTCAAGGATTAGGGTTTTGGGTTCAAATCTGGATGAAGAAGAAAAACTAATCTAACAATTAATTACTAACATATTTGTTATTCAAAAAAGAAAATGTTTGAAACATGATACCTTAAGAGAAAAGAATGGTGGACTCAATTTCAAAGATTTTGAAGGCTTCAATCTTGCTAATTGCTATACTTGGTAAGCAAATATAGAAACTCCTCACAAAACCAAACTCCTTACTCAATAGAGTTCTCAAATCTAAATATTTTTCAAAGAAGGATTTCATGGAGCCAGACATTGGCCACAACCCATACTATACTTGGAGGAGTATATGGAATATTATTCCTTTGTTGACACTCGGTTACTGCTGAAAAATTGGCATGGGGACAGTTGCTCGACGTTAAGCCAACTACTCCATCTTATGCAGACTTGCAAGGCCTGACAGTTGCTAAACTATTTGATCCAAACTCAAATACTTGCATCACAATCTGGTTGTCGACATTTTTAACATGGAAGATGCCACAACTATTTTGTAAACTCCACTACAATCACGAGACATTACTGATCATATGGCATTTACACTGTCGATGTTATTTACAACGTGAAATCTGCTTACTATAGTTTTGTATGGATTCAGTGATGCTTACAAAACCAGTTCAGGCTGCTGGAAACTGAGATAAAATGTAGATGTTACAGACGTGTTTTAACATTTGTACTCGAGGAATTCAATGTTCTTCGATTTGTGTCATGTGTGATAGACAAATTGTTGGTGTATAGCACATTTTTTTTTTAGATGCAAGCAGGTTGTTAAATGTTGACAGGAAACAAAATTATGGAATTCTGTTCAACCACCCTTTATAGTGCAACTGAACGTTTATTGTGTCTTTGTGGAGCATTTGGAAGTGTAGAAATCAAAGTTTATGGGAAGGCTCTCACGAGTCCTAGGAAAGTAGCAAGATTGTAGTGGACTGGAAGCTATCAATGATTCAAAGGCCAATAACCTATAAAGCACGGACACAGACATGAAGACCGGACACGACACTGATACGGTGACATAGAGAATAATTAATGAGCTTGGAAACATTTTTGCACAGCCATCAAATTATATTACTCCACTTAGTATTGGTTTTAAACTCAGGTTTTGTTAGACGTCAAGTTAAAAGGGTTGTTCATAGCCTAGCTAAGCATCAATCTTAGAACATAGGACCTATGTTTATTATTATATGCCCTCACGTGTTTCTCCTCTCATTTTTGAAGAAATGAAATAATCATATTTTTCCTCAAAAAACAAAGATTGGCTAAATTTAAAATTACTAAATTTTTATTTGGTTTGTAAATTCAAACTTACTTGATTTGAAATGCACAAATTAATTCATCCAAAAATATCTTTTTTTCAAAACAAAAAAACAAGTATCTTAATCAAAGTTTGCACAAAGGAAAAAAAACGGCGTGAAATATTATTGTCGCAGACACAAGTATCCCATCTAACCACACAAAATTTGTCTATTACATGATTTTTAGTTTGAGATTTTGTCAAACCATAAGCCACAATTGGTGCCACTTGAACATCATTAGGGTTTGGCAAAGGTTCCCCATTTTTGTCAGATAGACCAATTACTTTTTTCTCAAGTAATTGTCCCTTCTTTAGACTTGTAAACAAACCTCTTAATTCTTCAATATTGCTTTTGTTGTTTTCTAATGTAAAAATAGTTGGACCATTCTTTTCAGAGGCTATATGCATAACAAAATACTGCAATAGCTCAACACCGCGCAAAGGACAAACTTATATTCGTTCCAGCTTAAGAATACGTTAGATTCTTCAAGAAACCTCAAGAATATGTTGCGGAAAAAAGAAGAAAAAAACAATAGTATGCAACTTACTTGGACACAAAATATACAACTATATACTGTATAAGGAAAACAAAGGTTATTGTTATTATTTTATTGGTATATATACATAAAAAAAATAGGAGGTGAAGAGGGAGGAACCAACTCTAGCTATGACTGGCAATAAAAGCTCAAATGATTACAAAGTCGGGCAATACTAATGAACCAATTGTTTAAGAGCCAAAAATATGGTCAGATTGTCTGCAACGGACGCGTGAAATAGTTGCATCCATTTGTGCGCTGATCCTAAACGCCAAAGTTCCACCATCTCTTCTTTTTCTTTAAATAAGATGAAGGCATTTCTGAATATGAAATAACAGAATACAATTACATAACTATCACTTAAAAGCAAATGTGAGTGCGACCTCTGAAAATATAACCATACGAAGCAAACTATCAGTAAATAAAGACTATTTTAAAGATATGCTATGAGGTTGCATAATGAGTCTGATGCAAAAGATCCTCTTAAGAGTGCATAGACGCACAATGCAACAGTTAATGCCATGTTCCATAAAACTGCAATGATGATTGATGACCACCAAATGAATTCAAGAGCATGGAAGAGACTGGAATAATCAAAAGACTAATGAAGACAACTCAGAGAATATAGATTCTTATTGCTAGATAACCATTGGCTGTATTTTTGTATATAGGAGCTTTCATGGAGCGTTTTCAACCATAAATTAGATGTGCAAATAATTGAATGATAAACTTCATTAGCTTAAGAGCTTCATAATTTTCATTATCGTGTGTCTAGAGTGTTTGTATAAAGGATAAATTTGCTACCTCCTTCCGGATAAATTGAGTTGTAATGCACCTCTGCCCAAAAGCTCAGAAATATTACTGCATAAATCACAGGTAAAGGTCATACACTTGGCATTTTTCTGAAACAGGAATTAATATACCAACAGTACACACCACAAAGATTATGCACCACACTCAAATTAAAATTTGATGGGTAAGCAAGATATTGCTATTCATAACTTGCTCATTTTACATTTTACATATCAAAACATTTTTTAAACCATATTCACATTGACATGTACTTATCAAGAATTTTTTGAATACAAAGTACATAAACAAATATTGATCAAATCTTACTCCTTGTGGACTTCTGTATCTGTGGAAGAATCTCAATGTAACATGTGTCCTTGAAAGATGTAATCACAAATATTTTGACGCCATACTGAAAGGACGTGAGAAACGACCATATCAATCATTCAAGTAAATGAGGAATAAACTCGGTCAAAAAAAAAAGTAAATGAGGAATAAACAAAACGCAATGGTTATCATTCACCACTTCAAAACACACTATATGCTCTTTATATGCAACCCACCCACAGAATACTCAGTTTATCCTTAATTCCTATACATAATTAAAGAAATTTACATTACGATATAAGTAAATATCATGTCACCGGTCCTCACCTTTTTATCCAATAAAGATTATAATACCAATCATTTAAACCTATGATATATCAAGGATTAAATTGATAATAGAGCTTAAACCATTTGAACTATTTGGGACAATTAACTATTTGGACAAATACTTAATGTGACTTCAAGACTGTCGCTAACGCATCGTTTGGATCCAAAGAAAGCTGATGGATAGAAAGGGTGAAGGATAGAAAGTTTTTTGAAAAATGTGATTCCACAGTTTGGTTGTTGTCTTAGAGAGGAAAGAAAGCCTGGTTTCAGTGGGACCCACGCCCAGAAACCATTCCTCACAAAACTGGGCGGAAAGTAGGGAGCTGTGATCAAATCTAATAAAATGACAAATTGGTCCTTGCTTCCATTTTATAATTTGATTGTGCCTTTATTTTTTCATTTTTATATTTTTAAAATTTGTATTTTTCTTTTCTTTCAAAAATACATTTCTATTTTATTTTGCATTGTCAGGGATTTTTTTTTTACCAATACGCTGCTACTGTATTTACGAAATGCTGGCCCTTATAATTTTAATTTGTAGTATCGCATTTTAATTTTTTAATCCAGGGATATATGTGTCATTTTCTAAATGCACATGTATCTTTCCTTTCATTTTCTTCTCACTTTCATTCATACCAAACAATTAAAATAATCATACTTTTCATTCACTTTCTACTCACATTCATTCCTTAACTAATCTTTCCTCTTACTTTCTTTCCTTATACTTTCTTTTCTCATCCAAACAAAGCCTTAGGTTGTTTTATTAATATGAATCTCAAATTGGCCATTGACTTATTGAAAAATATGAGTCATTTATTGAACCTCACTTTCTTTTTAAAGTATCCATAGCTTGGCTTGGTTATGTGCATTGCATATCCAAACAAATAGGATAATTGGGAAGACAATGGTATGTGCTATTGTTAAGCAAGATATAGGTCGATTATGAGATTTGGTTCTCCTCATTGAAATTCAATATTCAATGGAAGGGTTATTTGTTAAGCAAGACACAGATTTAGATTCGGTGCACACATGACCCGCATGCATTCATCGGGTTTGGGACCGTGCGATCGATATTCCACAGTTCAGATTTCAAGATCAAAATTTATATATTTTAAAAAAATAAAAAATATATTAAAATTAGAGCCGTCTGATTTTGATTAGACAACTGCGAACAGTTGACTGCAGTTCCTCAACTACACTTATATTCAATCCATTTCAGACACAATACATAAATATGCTATGAAACCAAAGAGAGATAAAATCATGTGTTTTGTGTCAAGCGTTTGAGGTCTGAAATAACTAGAGAAGAGTTTAAAAACAAGTTAAAAACACCCTCAACACTCGGAAACATTTCAGATTTGATAATCTGAACCAGGTGAGAAGGTCGTAAAAAGAAACACTAGAAAAACTATCCTAGAGCTGACTCGGTCCAAAAAGTTTGTAGAGTTCTAAATGAGAAAGATCGCAAGCCCATCATATGAAGTTAATATCAAGGGAACTACTGCCTCCCCCTTACTCCAATAGCACCCCACCCACACTTCCTTTTGATGAAACCTTTTTTGTAAACAAAATGCCAGTCTTCCTAAAACCAACAACACCCCAGGGTTTTAAATAGTAATCATGGTAACACTTGCGGTCGCATTGTGATCTTTCATATTGCAGATAATGATAGTCAAATATGGTCGATGCGGCCTAAAAAGAGGTTGCTTTGCAGTTTTAACAATAACCAAAACAATTATGTTGCAGTCTATAACGTGGTCGCAGACCTTTGCCTCACCTCATTCCCACCATCTCCATAAATCTCTCCGTCTCTCTACAGTATTTTCACCCCCAATGCTTGTTTGTTCCTTTCTGCCGAAGTTCAAGTATTTTATTTCAGTTGTAGTCTTGTTAAACTTTTGTTGTCAATGGGAATATCATAACATATGCTAGGAATTTTGTTGTTTCATCATTCGTGTTAATGATTTGTTGTACTATAAGATTATAATATTATATGATAAAACATAACCACCAAAATCCAAACAATTGTGAAGTACTAGCCATGGAAATTTACAGCTACACAGAACCATAAACTGAACATACATTTTTATTCTGAAATCTCAAAGAGTTTACAAAAACAGATTATGCTCCCTGATTTCTTTAGTTAAAACTTACATAAATTTGATGTCACTTATGCATACTACTTGATGGAAAACTAAAATATTTCCATCTCTTAAGTATACAGCATGACTGCAATATGTTAAAAGAATGAATAAATTAAACATGACTGCAAAGTTAAACCTTCCAAAGAGTGGGAAGCTCACAAGTCCTCTTTGCACTCTTTCTCTCCCCAAAAGTCTCTAATGAATAAACATCCCAACCACCATCCCTCCAATAAGTTGAATAAACTGTTGGAACATTTTGTACTCTCCAATAATCTTTGCCTCCATTTGGACGCAGATCCATAATCAACTCATCGGGCATATCAAAGAACTCAACTGTTTTTAGCTTAGTTAAGTG
>Ga0315914_1001134_pt1 | contig 38618 bp, 14 predicted proteins | sample MpolenodulesMG_FD_203920 | JGI IMG/M metagenome (GOLD analysis project Ga0315914, IMG submission 203920) | Medicago polymorpha root nodule microbial communities from Los Angeles, California, United States - elongated nodules | ecosystem: Host-associated > Plants > Roots > Nodule | place: USA...
AATAATAATCATATAATTTATCAATGGAATTTAACAACACAAACAACTTTAACTAAGCAATAATAATTACTTCACATATTGTTCAATTATTTCTACTTGGCATTAAATCAACTACAACAACTCGACGACGACGACAATGCAATAACACGACAACAACTTGACTATGCAGTATGCATGTGGTACCAATCAACGTGTTAGAGCATAGGCTCTTCATTCAACGTGTAGAGCATCGGCTCTTAAAATCAACGTGTAAAGCATCCGCTCTTAAATCAACGTGTAGAGCATAGGCTCTCAAATCAACGTGGTATGAATGATTAAACATTCAACAGGGCATGAGCCCCCAACTTTATATGAGTATGCATGGACTCAACAACTTATACAACATCAACGTACAACATCAACGACTTGACGACATCAACGACAACGACAACAACGACACAACAACGACTCCGCAGTATAATTCCATAATATTCATCATCTATGAGCAACATCATATAACATCATAATAATTAACACAAGCATTCCTATAATAATTCATCAATGTGTACATTCATATAACAATTCATAACTCAAATTATTCATGTTAAACAAAGCCTTTTGAAACTGACGGTATTATCTAAGACTCTCGTGTACACACCAAAAACTAATCCAAAACAGAGACACGTGGAAACAACACAAGGACATGAAAAAGGTGCACTGCTACTGAACAACTCGCCTCGCGGGTGGTCTCACTCGCAGTGGCGAGCTAGGTTACGCGTTGTGGCGAGCAGGTGGCGAGCAAACACTGCTCTCTGACACACTATAGCTCGCCGTGGCGAGTGGACGGCGAGAAAACACTGCTCTCTGTCACGTTGTAGCTCGCCGTGGCGAGCAGATTACTCGCAGTGGCGAGTTATGACAGACTTCTGTCGGGAAGTGCGATTTTTCACCCCAAAAACCCAATTTTCATCAACCCTAATCCCAAATTTGATAGGGAACTCAACCTGTGATGATTCTACGACCTGCACATCAATTATACACAGATTCTATGGAATTTCTACACCATTAACAACCAATTTTCTACCCCATGACCTAATTCCCAAATCCACAAAACAACAACAACAACCTGTCGAATTCAGTTTCAGAATTACATAACCTAAGATTAGAGAATGTTAGTCCCACCCTTACCTTAGATTAAGTGATTGCAAGATTCTACAAGCCTTTCCTTTCCTTGGTTCTCCTCTTCTCTTGGTTCTCTTCTTCTCTCCCAAAGACTTGTAAAAACCTAATTTTGTGTATGGCTCTTGTTTTTCTTTTTATCTCAACAGATTTTCTAAATAACACCACTTATTTCTAATTAATTCTAATTCAGCCCCTCTCAAGTCTAATTATTCTTATTTTCAACCCATCCTACTAAATGATAAAATAAAGCCACTTAATAAAATATTAATACACAACAACATGCCACTTATCAACATAAATCATATAAGTCATATAAAAGACTTTAAACTCAACCAAAAATATTCAAATAAATAAATAGGGCGTTACACTCTGGTCTGTAACACCATGGTTAGGGTTCAAATTTTGAAATTTAATTTTCATTTGAGTTAGAGTCTTGTGAAACTTTTGTCGTTCCTATTGTTGATATTGAAGACATGAATATTTTTATTAATATGACAAGTGGAATTAATTTCCGTTGTTGAAGTATGAATTATTATTGGTTTATTAAATGACAGATGATGAGTTTTTTAACATCCTTTTATATAAATATATTCTTATTTAATAAATCAATGTCGGAATTTAGGGTGTTACGATCCACATTTTCGATGCTTCACCTATAATTAGAAGTTCTTGTGTGGTATGAAACCAAATTGGTACTATGTTATTATTATTTTCTTATAGAAGAAAGTTCAGTAAGTTGAGTTTTGGAGGCTCACTAGTGATAGAGTAGCCTTTAATACTTAACAAGCATTGTCACGGTGATTTTTGGATATCAAGCTATTGGTTAGCGTTGACTCACAAATTTCGGATACACCACCGATCTTTTATTTTCCAAGGGGAAGGGGAAATGTTCGAAAATAACCCTATTAAAGAGATCAAGGTTCGGGGGTTGGTTACGCAAAGGGAAGGTGTTAGTACCCTAAACGTCTATGGTATTCCATAGGAACCTCTTGTTTTTAATTATCTTGTGCTTAATTACTACTTGTAAAAGATGCCTAAAGAAATCTAAGTTTGAGAAGATAAAATGAGAAGAATATTTTTGTTATTTTTTATTGATTTGGAAAGACATAGTCTTTCGCCTACATACCCAAAATGGGATCAAAATCATGTAGTTCATGTTAAAAATTCTGATTGATTGGTTGGATTGATTTTAAAGTTTAAAAAAGGTTTTTAAGAGGATAAGAGGTCGAGAATGCATAGAAGGATAAAATATGAGATTGATTGATTTTAATTGAAAAAAAGAAATCAAGTCTAAATATGGTTATGATAGATTAAAATTTGATTGAGAAAAAAAAGGAAAGAAGGAATCACTTGGGTTAAAATCCAAGGTTTGTTTAGAAAATATTTTTGAGTTTTGCATATTTGAATTTTTTTGAAATTTGATTATTTCTAACTAAAAGTGATCTAAATAATATTTACAAAGTCTAGGCGTAACAGAATAAAATAAAGCGCGAAGGGTTTTACAAAGGATGTTGGATCCAAAGTAAATATCTCATTTCCTTGGAATTAACCTAAAATTACTAGTTGTTTGATTTTAAGGTCCTTAATTTTGTCCTTAATTAATCCCTAATTTGTCTCTAATTGATTTTGTCCTTGGTTAAGGTCTTGACAAAAATCGGAATAAATAAATGTGTATGTGTCGGTGCATATTCGCATTTATGTATTTACATCATTCCTAGATACATTCTAAAGTCTCATAAAATATAAATGACAAGAAAAATAAAGTGCATATATAAAATTACAGCATTCCCTAAGAACATTCTAATACTTTAATAAAAAAAAATGACAAGAAATAAATATGGATGAGATGATCCTAATTCTAATAAGCATAAAATAAACTAAATAATAAATAAAAAGCAACAAAAAAATAAACTAGCTATGAACAAATAAAAAAGATTTACACTAATGTAAGTAAATAAGCTAAAGAAAACTAAATAAAACCAAGATGCAATAATAAAAATAATAAAGTAAAAAAAACAAATAAAACAAACAATTAACAAAATTAAAAGGTTTTTATAAAGGAAGAAGAAATTTTTTTAGAGAAAAGGGGGTACAGAAGTAAAATGAGGAGTAAAACAGTTAAACAGTAGAGAAATAAAACATAATTTGGGCTTAATTAGATCCAGTGGGCTTAGGAGATTTGATCTCAACCACTGGATCTAGATCCAATGGTTTAGAAAAGAAGAGTATGGTAAACCAACAGTAATGAAAAACACACAGGATCTAAAACATGACTCATCATTGGCCGTCAGATCTTAGATCTGACGGCCTAGACCTGGAGATACACTGGATAACCAAGGTTCAGTGCGCATAGGATCATTCAGGGAACAACACATGGCCGTCGGATCTGAGATCTAACGGTCCAAACCTGATGGTCTATGGAACGGACCATAACCACATGAGTACTAGAATCAAACGAAAATAAAACACTATAAATACGAAAAAAAATAAAGGAAAAAAGAACATAAACACACAACACTTCTCTCTCTAAACATTTTAGAGAGAGAAGCTTTACAACAAAAACCTTTTCTTCTCCGATCTAAAGTTCAACCTCTTTCCAGATTTTGGCGCGGTGGCTGCCGGCCCAACAGGGCAGCGCCGTCCGCCGGTGAGTTCAAACATACCTTTTTTAAAAACTAATAACACTTTTGGAAATCCTTTTTCACGTAGAACCTAGATATAGACTTGGTTTTTGAAGATCAAGAACAGGTAAGCATAGATCTATGTTTTTAGTTCAGATATCACACACAAAGTCCTATCATCTTCTGTTGTTCTAGAATTCTCTTATTATTTTTTAAAACATTTTTTGTAAACAACCCGAAGAGAATTCTAAATCTAGATGAGGAATCCGAACATAATTTTTAAACGTTTCATGTTTTCAAAAGGAATTCGAAATAAGGTAAGTTAGTGTTTTCCGATCCAACCTTTTACCTTTCTTTTTGTGATTTGAACAGTTGATTTGGCTTTAACTTGATGATGATTTATGTTACTGGATGAGATGATTTTGAGGTTGTTGTTTGATTCGAATGAAATTGTTGTTGTAAATAGCCTTTGCGACTTATCTGTGTTGTGGTGAGAAAATGGATTCAAGGTTGTATTAATTAATGTTACTGGAAAAATTTAAGTTGGTGTTCTTGTGGAATTTTTTGTTTGATTCGAAAAAGTAGAGGAAAAAAAGGAAATACGGGTTTCTGACAAAAAAAACTTGGACCTCATGCCAGTCATTAATGACTGTCTTATATACTGTGTATTTTTAGGGTTAATTGCAGGTACACTGTGTTCCACAAAGGATGAATGTACAAAGATGAAATGGTTCCTTTGTTGATGGAGGAAAAGGACGAAATTGCCCCTTGTTGGGCTGGACAGAATTATGGACTGAAAATTGGACCAATGAACAAAGGACGCATGGACATAAAAAAACTAAAAAGGATAAAAAAAAACTAAGATAAAGTACAGAATTAAAATACGAAATAAATACAAATAAAAATAATAAAAACAAGTTTAAAAATAAAATAAGCTGAAAAATAATAATAAAAAAATAAAAACTTAAAATTGTCCCTTCGAAACCAAAATGAGGTATTTTAAAATGCCTCTCTGCCATTTCTTTAAAGAAAAAAAAAATACCTCTCTGCCGAAATTTCGTCTGAAACGACGAAACTTCTCCGCTTAAAAAGACGAGTTAATTTTTTTTAAACGGTAAAAAAAATGGGGTATAACAAGCACCAATAAAAATACCTGTAGATTATCTATAAAAAAGATCTTTACATTGACAACTGAAATTGAACCTAAAATCTCACGAGTGAGTCAACTATTTATCAACTGGAAAAACTTTCGTTTGCCCACATTGTTATCCTCTTTCTCATATCTATCAGTTATTTATAAGTTTACTTGTAACATTTTATGCTTAGAAGTATAATAGATATTTTATCAAAAGATTAAGAAACGTAATAGGTACTCTTAGGTTAAACTCAGAAAAGGATTTAATTCATACGCATAGATAGATTAAAAAAAAACTATTTATTTAACTATTAATTTAAAGACCATATGTAGTGAGACATTAGAATTCTTGAACTTAAAGTAGAAATTGTAATCTTATAATAAATTTTAAAGGGGTAATAGTTATTTTTATCCGTAAATGTGCAACGAATTGTTACATCAGTATTTCAATGTATAAAAATTTCAAAATAATATTTAATTATGCACTTTGTTAGTTAAAATGGTCTTTGGTATTTATACTATATATAAAGAAAACTACCACTTTCAGCTCTTTTGGGCTGAGTTTTTCTTTCCAAAAATGCCCTCAATTTTCAATGCAAATAATACATGTAACAAATAGATAAGAATAAATTTAAATATTAAAATAAATGCAACAAACACGATATGAATATATATGTCTGATTTTTTCCCTTTATCATTTAAAAAGTGTAACAAAGTAGCGAGTATATTTATACTAACTTTTTCATTATCCTAATTATACCCTTAAACAACTTTTTTATAATAAAGAATTAAAGATTGTTTTTGTGCCATTAAAAAAAAATTAGATTATTTGGTTTGTTATAACTTAAAAGCAACAGACATTTATATTTTTAGTTTTAATCAAAATCAAAATTTTATAAAAAAAAACACCGTTCATAATTTTTAAACGTTAGCGTAATAAAAAGGGTGGAAAGACGGACATGTGAGAGTCCATCTTTTTGCTAGTTAAAATAATACTTCATATAGAGATTGATATGATAATAAGTGAGCATATTGATAAATAATTATAACAATTCTTCCAAAAAAATAAATAAATAATTATAACAATAATCACGAAAATAACTAACATAATACATAATCAAATACTATTTTAAAAATTTTGATACAACAAACGATTATTGTAGCTGATATTTACACAGTTAGAGATCAACACCACTGCTACCATATTATTTAAATTATAAAATATATTTTATTGGAAGGATAAACTAAAAATTTTAATTAACAACTAAAAAAATGTGAAGGTAGCTGAACTAAACAAAAGGACTGTTAGAAATTCAGTCTGTCCTGAAAAGCTGAGTTTGTTGACTTAACTTCCCCAATCATGGCGAGAACAACACAAACACAACTACACTCTATTCTCTCAACCACACTTCTCACTCTCCTTCTCTCCACAACAACCCACTCAGAACACGAAAACGACACTCCAATCAGTCGTTTCCAACGCTACCTTCGCATAAACACAGCACACCCAACCCCAGATTACACCTCCGCCATCTCCTACCTCATCTCCCAATCCAACTCCATCCCTTCCATCCATCACAAAACTCTTGAACTCTCCCCAGGGAAGCCTCTCCTTCTCTTTACATGGCCTGGGTCCCACCCTTCCCTCCCTTCCATCCTCCTCAACTCCCATCTCGACTCCGTCCCTGCTGAACCCTCTAAATGGCTCCACCCTCCCTTCTCGGCCGTCCGCGATGCGGACGGCCTTATCTTCGCCCGTGGTGCACAGGATGATAAATGCATCGCTATGCAATACCTCGAAGCAATTCGCAATCTTCATAATAGCGGATACATTCCTGTTCGGACAGTTCATATCTCCCTAGTTCCTGATGAGGAGGTTGGTGGATTTGGCGGTTGGCAGTTGTTTGTGGAGTCTGATGAATTTGAAAAGATGAATGTTGGATTTGCGTTAGATGAAGGACAAGCTTCGGTTGGTGATGAGTTTAGGGTTTTTTATGCGGATAGGATTCCTTGGAATTTGAAGATTAAGGCAAAGGGGCAACCGGGGCATGGTTCGAGATTGTATGATGATAGTGCTATGGAGAATTTGATGAAGAGTGTTGAGGTTGTGAGTAGGTTTAGAGAGAGTCAGTTTGATGTTGTTAAGGCTGGGAAGGCGCTTAATTCGGAGGTTGTTTCGGTTAATCCTGTTTATGTTAAAGCTGGAGTTCCCACTCATGATGTGAGTCTCGCATTTCATCATAACATCGTTTATTTTTTATAGTTTGATTTGATTGAATACATGTGTAAAATCATTATGATGCCACTTTGTTATGTTAATATCTGCATAAATATATATACGGTGAAATGTGATTGGATGGATGTATGTGTATGATTTTTATAACTTAAATCCATTTGTTATTTTTATAGTACGATTTGATTGGATGTGTGTGTGAAATCACTATAAGGTGTTTATTAATTGAATCTATTTGTTAAATGGGAAGATGGTTGCTGATTTATGTTTGATGTTGTTGATGGTGTTTATGAAGGGGTTTGTGATGAACGTGCAACCTTCGGAGGCGGAAGCTGGTTTTGATCTTAGGTTGACTCCTACGACGGATCCTGATGAAATGAAGAGGAGAATTGCTGCTGAATGGGCACCCTCTGTTAGAAATATGTCATATGAGGTGAGTTTCTTATGAAAAGTCTGATTTTTCTTTTGGATTTTATTGCAGAATGATTTTTGTTTTTAGTTACGGAAGTTCCTATTGGTAGAAATTGGAATACTTACACTTTGTTATTAGAGAAGTACAAAAGAGATCATTAGAGAAGACAGGAAATGAGTCTCTTGTTTGGTTAGTAGATAGTAGAAGAGACAGGAAGTAAAAATGTGGTACCCTCCTTTTCTTAAGTGAGGACAAGAAAACTCCAGCTTATAAACCTGTGCTGCATCCAACTCTCTTGTTCTTGTAATTCACTGTTCATATCAAGGCATCCATCCCCCTTTGAATTCCCAGCAGCACCTTGGTTCAATCAATCAAATATATAATTATGAATGAGTCTAATATATATACGAATAATTTGTATGAAAAACCAAGTAGAGAACAGAGATGTGGTACCTTTTGAGCACAATGGAACGCATCAAGAGATGAAATGGATAGGGATTTTTGGAAGCTGTTGAGAGATGTTGGTATATTGAAGGAGGTGTGTCTGAAACAAAGATGGATAGTCCCTAAATTTACTTGGTGTGATGTGACTTGAGCTGGTGGTATTGGCTTGGGACCTGGGAATGTGCTCCTCCTCGAGGTCTCAGGTTTGATTCTCCCAGGTGTTAGTTTAGGTGGGCTAATTTAACTTCTTCAAAAAAAATTTGGCCGACCCCACTTAGTGGGATAAGGCTTGGTTGGTTGTTGTTGATGTGACTTGAGCTAAATCTTGTCATAGGTGAAGTGAGCTAAATTTTTTGTTCAAAACAGGACTCTGGATTTCCCTTGCTCCGGTTTGACATTGTCCTGGTACTGTAGTTGCAGATTGCACTACATCCCTTCTATATATACAAATCATTTGCTTGCTAGACATTTACTATTCCATTCACATTTTTTAACTTCTCATTTTATGACTATGATATTTATTTTTAGGAATAATTACAGAGAGAAAAGGGGAAACTGATTATTGAATGGTTGTTTTTATGGGACGGAGAGACCAAGCTCTCAAATTCTTGGAAGGGAGAGATCAAGACTGTTAAATTTCTTGGAAGGAAACCATTTATACCTGTAAACCTTCATTTTCTTATTTCTAATTTCATTTCTGGTGTGTTTCAGAAAGAAAGTGGAGAGAGAGATATGAGAGAGTGTAAAGAGAGATATGAGAGAGAGAGATATCTCAGAGAGGGAGGAGGGAGAGATGACATTTTTTAGTAGAAAATCAAAGGATATTTTGGTATTTTAGATAATTTTCACCTGTGATCAAAATTTGTCCCATGATTTAGTGAGGGACAAGAATTTCAGCTTTTGTCCAGTCCCCCCTTGCTCCACATTTTTCCATGAGTAGTTTTTAAATCAAACATGGTATAAATGAAGCTCTCCTGTCCAGTTCCTTACTTTTAAGCAAATCAAACTTAACCTTAGTAAACAATAATTTTACTATATCTTCGGTACTACAACATAAAGACAATGAGATTTGTATAGGAAGATACAAATTCCTAAGGAATTACTTTGCTGATCCAGAGGCGGTTGACAACTATGGAATTTGTTAATTTCCCTTATCTCACTTTATGGTAATTTGGTTATAACTTATAAGTCCACACAAAAATTCCACACAAAAATTTAGTTTATAGATATTCCACACAAATATTTTCCCCTTTTCATGTTTCTCAGTATTTGACTCCCTCAACGCAAATCCTTTAGTCGCTGTCCCATCACCCCTGTCAACCCAGTTTATGTTCCCCTATGCCGTTTGGGTCAATTCAGTTTGCATTTCCCTCTGCAATGACACTGGATGACAACGACTCTTCTGCTACAGACCCAAAAAAATCTTATCTTTTTAGTAAAAGATAAGATAAGATTAGTAGGTTGTCCACAGGCAAAGATCCAGCTTGCTCGAGGAAGCGATGTTGAATTCCGGTGTTTCCAGCCGTACACCACATGGTTGTGCAGTTAATCTGTGGCACCTCTTTTCTGTTTTACACCGTCCTTCGTCCCTTATGGCTCTTCTGCTACAGACCCAAAAATAATCTTATCTTTGCACTCCATGTCACTGTCCAGCCTCCTGTTGCTTCCGACCATAATCAACGAGATGAACAAGAATATGGTTTTAGTCACCTCCACTCCATATTCTTTTTGCCTCACTAAAATTTGGATTAAGTTTTTGTATTCTGTCAGGGGACGAGAATCTTAAAGGATTCGCATTTAATTTTTACATGTCATTTTGTGGGTTGAATGAACAATAATGGATGGTTGCAACTCCAACCAAAATGGAACATTCAATTGGAGATAGTTCAACCCATAATCCATTATTGGTCATCTTAAGCTATGGAATGGCAATAAACAGGAAGAAACTATTTACATTTTTTTGGAAAGGAAGAAGACACAACTTTTAATTTTGTGAAAACCCACGCATGATTAAGAGATTGACCTCCTGAATGATGAGAAACTCAAACTTTAAATCCAACCAAGAAACTAACTATCGATGATTTTTGTAAAACATGATTTATTTTGACATTGTTTGAGTTTTGATTGTGTCATAGAACATGATTCATCGATTTTCGTAGAATAATATTTCAGTTGCAACTATTGAATCATCATTGTTGAAAAACCAAATGATTTGGGCAGTGACGCGTGGCTGGCTGAAGGGAAGGGGAGAAAGGGTTGTGTTTGGGAGACTATCCAGTTTAGAAAGTGCACCATACAAGTGTTAGGGTTATATCAGTCTAATGGTGAAAAACAATGGTTACCAAATGGACTATAATGGTGGTCCATATTAACTGTTGCCTCAAGTTACAAGGATACTACAATCGTTAAAGTACAGCAAAAGCTTGACTTTATTTGATTATACTATAATCATAAAATGATAGCATTGACTAAGGGTGGGCATTGGTTCGGGCCCAAACTGCATAACCGGACCATCTCGCGGGTGAAATGTAGTGCCCAATTTTGGGATCGGTTTTTCTGTGTTCAGGTGAATATGGTCGGTTTGATACGGTTCGGGCAAGAAAACACAGAAAACCTAACTCTAAGGTGAAAACTCAGGAAAACGAAAACGATTTTGAAGCTAAACTTAAGGAAACTTCTTATAGAAGCTAAACAGAAAAATTGGAAGAAAACAAAAGACGAAGGAAAGATTTGGGGGTTAGGATTACTTTGCCGACGGGGTGAGAGTGAAAGTCAGAGAGAGGAGAGTGAGGGTATCAATCAGAGTGAAAGTGAGGGAGGCGTTTAGCTAACTAGGGTCCGATTATGTTAAGTATTTAGGGTTTGATGTGTTTACTGGGCCATTTTTTTTTATAATTTCAGCAAGCTTGTTTGGCCCAGGGTGTGTGGGCCTGTCTTTGTAAGCTAAGTAGTAATAATTTTAAGGGAAATGCTAAGGGCACTAGTTAAGGAGATTAATATAGAAATTATGCATTGGAAATTGGTGAAAAGTGGAATGTTTAACTTTATAAAAGTAAAAAAGTTGTTGTTTTTAATGAAAATTTTCTATTTTTGACATCCTTAACCATTGCCCTTAGGGCACTGGTTGGTTAGCAAAACCCTAATTTTAATAATAATAAAAATATATTGATGGGTACGGTCCCAACGGGCCCCGGAAAACCCCAACCGAACAGTTTTAGCCCAATCGTAACCGTTCGTTTGACTCGTTGGACCCGCCAACTCGAGTTGACTCACCGAATGCAAACATATCCCTACAGGTTGGGTGGGTCCGGTAGGTAATGTTGTGGGCCTACAATTGATCAGATTAAAAGTTTTATTCTATTATGATTTGAAAAGATATTTTTTATTGATCAGATTAAAAGTTTTATTCTATTATGATTTGAAAAGATATTTTTTCTTATTCTTGAATTCAATTTTCAACTTTCACTGTCCACTTGTCTTCTCCCATTCTTTCATCAATTACTGAGCTCTGTTGCTGTTTTTGGGACACCATTGTTGAGTTTTGGCACACTAAATAAAATTTTCTGGCACTGTAAATCACCACCGACTCTGCTTTTCTGACCACTGCCACCCTCTTGATGTGTGCAATGAACAAACTCCATATGCTCTCTGACACTGATGGCAGAGTTTACTGTTGAAAAAGGTAGAAGAAAACACCAGTGTAGTAGTAGTATCTGAGATGGTGCTAGTGTGCTAGTGTTTGCAAACTAAATGGTGTTTTTTATTAATCCATATCATTACTCATTAGACCTGATTATCATAAAAGCAGGCAAATAATAAACTCTTACAAAAAAGATTTTTATAGTGAATATTAGTATTAAAATATAAAAGTTGGTTAGTTAGTTAAGATTTTAGTTAGTTTGTTAATCTTCTCCTAACTCTATGTATAGCAAAGTGTAATCATTTCCATCTATCTTTAGTCTATGAAATCTAACGAGTTTTTCTCTCTTTACACTCTTAAGCTTATTTTTCTTAAGAGATGATTTTTCATCTCTTTGATCATGTGATTTGTAACAATTAGATAAGTTATTTTAATTGATTTTGCGTCGTTGAGTGAGTTGATGGCTGTTCGGTTTCTTTCTTGCGTAAAGTTATAACTATGACACCTTAGAAGCCTTTTTCTCTTTTAATTAACATGTTATGTAGTACAATGTATAAAAGTTAATGAGATCTTTTATACGTCATAACTCATTCTATTACTTTGTACTATTAGACTTTACTCTATCAGTTATCATCAAACGTAGTCTCCTAACATGTTAGAACATTTCTTCATCAATAATTTATTTTAGCAATGTATATAAATATAAAATAAGAAACAAAAAGATATTAATGAAATCTTGGCTCTTTTGTTAAAACCAGTTTCTTTGTCATTAATTTCTTGACAAATTAAATATTGCAGATCATAGAGAAAGGACCCATCAGAGACCATTTGGGGCGTCCTTTAATGACTGCAACTAATGATTCCAATCCATGGTGGTTAGTTTTCAAACAGGCTATAACCTCAGCTGGAGAAAAACTTTCACGGCCTGAAATTCTTGCATCCACAACCGATGCTCGATATATTCGACAGAAAGGGATTCCTGTACTTGGTTTCTCCCCAATGAAAAATACTCCCATCTTGCTTCATGACCACAATGAGGTTAAGCAACTTTTCCAATTCTTAGTTATTTTGTGTAACATTTATTCCATTCTGCACGAACTCTTTACTATATTATTAACTTTTTTTCTACTCCTGTGATTTTCACATACAGCATCTACGAGATACCGTGTACATGAAGGGAATACAGGTATACGAATCTTTGATAAGCTCCTTGAGTTTGTTCACAGAAGCTTCACATTAATTGCGCTTAAATGTATTAGAAAAGGCGGCTGAGTTGCTTATCTCATTGATTTGCGCTTAACTGTATTAGAAAAGGCGGCTGAGTTGCTTATCTCATTGACAATGTTGATAGGGGTATGATTATATCTCTAGTAATCAAAGCTAAGACGAAATTGCTTCCTAAACTTAAACTGCAGTCATATTATTTCCTCAATGGTTGAGGGATTTCTCTGAATGTGTATTGTATCAATCAAATATGTTATAGGGTCAAGTATTAAGGAGATTAATAAAATCAATGTAATTTATATCTTTGAATAATTTGAATGAATTCTCTGTATTACATAATAAAGTTGTATCTGTATACAAGAGATACTCTCTCAAAAGTAAGGAAAATAGAGCACTATTTAGTCTCTGTAATGAAACTGTATAAAAGGTAATAAAGAGAAACAGTCTTCAAAATGGAAATAATCAGCATCTTCCTCAAATTGGAGCAATGTATCATGCAATTAACTTGTCAAGTAAAGAGAATATCAAGTTCCATATATATTTTTTGATGAGATTTGAATTAATCTTCTCTATGTAAAAGTGGCAATCAATTTCTGTATTTACTTTTTATAGGATACTCGATTTGGTCCACAACTGTTGAACTGTATTTACTTAGTTTTCAAGTTATAAACATTACAAAACTATCTTTTTGCCTTTAAAAAAAATTATATTATGAAACTATCTCCAGAATTGTAAAATGCTAATTAGATTTGATTTATGAAAGATTGGATTTGAATAAAGATACAATATTGCTTAATTTTCCAGAATAAAGATACAATGTTGCTGGATTTAAAATCATGATATTACTGTGTTGTTAATTACTTAGTATGTTATGGTCCTTATGACTGTGTTATATGTGTGTTTGTTATGAATTTTTTCTTGAATAAATATGTGTGTTTGTTATGAATGTTTTATACCGTTAACATATTTTGAAGTGCTCACCCTTCGGTGGTAGAAAATTGCTCCCTTTTGTTTTTGTTCATTCCCTTAATTCTGACATTTTTTTAGTTTGAGTTAACTCAGGTGGACACTTTTAAGATCGGTTTTAACACTTTTTAAGTCAGTTCAGCCGATCTTAAAAGTGCAAGCGTGAGTTAACTTTCGTTGAAAAATATCGAACGTAAGTTAACTTATGCTAAATTAAGGGAATAAACAATTTTAAAAGGGAGAAGAGCAATCTTCTCAGCGTTAGTGTTTGTGTTTGGCACTTGCAGTGGTGCAAGATCATTAGAGGCAGATTATGTTTAGAGTATTTTGAGTGATGAGAATGCCCCTCTTGAAGACTTGTTTATATTTTTGTCAACATCTCTGTTTTGAACGTCTTTTGTACAAGACTCTCCGCTCTAGGTGACACTGATGTTGAGATAAATTATTGTACTTTTATTAAATTGTTTCCAATAATATTGATGCTATGTAATTAAATTGTTTCCAATAATATTGAAGCTATGTATTTTGTAAATTATTTCAAGTGACATTCGGAGTGGAAAATGTTAAGTTTAATCTTGATTTAATATTAAAATGTTAGGTTTTATTTACAAAGAAAAATAACGTGAGGGGTTTTGTTGTTGGATGGAGGAATATTTTCAGAGAATGCAATGTTATGAGAGAATTCAAATACTTCGAGGTGAATTTTATTGTTTGGATAATAATTTGAAGAATTTTCAAAATGATGAGAATTTATGAATTATTTTGTTTAAGTTAAATTTAGAGAATTTTAAATGACACCTAAAAGCTAAGAATTTCAAAATTCTTCATTGTTATAATCTTTCAAATTTTGCATTTTGGTCCTCAATTTTTTCAAAATTTTCAATTTGACCTCAATAAATTATAAATTGACCCCTCAAATTTATCAAAAATTATAATTTGACCCCTCTAAATTTTTTAAATTTACAAATTGACTCCTGATTTCAATTTTCAAATTTGGCCCAAAAAAATTAAAATTTATAAAAGTTTCCAAAAAAATGATGACATTGAATTTTTTTTATTACTCCACCTAAACAAAAGTATTGAGAAATGAAAGGAATTTAATTGTATCGAATTTTAAATCCTTTAAAATTGCCCAATTACCTCATCCAAACACACTCTAAAAGGAATTTTAAAATTCTTTTTTTTTATTTGGTAGGTATACAAGTTATTAGCCGTTGAAAACTCATACACATAAATGAAGAAGTTAGGGTTTGAACCTAGGTCACAGTGTTTGACCTAACAATTTTGACATTTTATCAGTTAAGTTAGAACCTGTGTTTAAAGATTAATAAGGATGTGTTTAAAAAAAAAAACAAATAAGAAGTATAGTGCAATGTCAATTTATGGTTCTCTTGCGACTTGTGAAGGAGTTTTGAGAGATCATAATGGTGTTTTCCTTTGTGGTTATTCATGCAATCAGGAGCATGATTACTACGACTTCGATGTGGGAAATTCATAACGCGATCAGTTAGGCAATCAGAGACACCCTTATTATGATTTGGTATCCAAAGACAATGGTTTCTCCTCTTCTCCCCACACAAAAAACACACGCGTCCAACTGAATTTTTAAATATACTTTTGCGTGAGTTAAGTCACGCTGTATGACTTAACTTACGCACTAAATAGAGCTCACCATGAAGTCACGCACCACTGGTCTGTACGCGAGTTAACTCATGCAGGTTGGTCGGTTGATCAGAGCTTAGGAACACATATTTTTTGGACTTTGTTCAACTTTTCAACCTTCAATCTACACGTTTTTTTACAACTTTTACACGTTTTTTTTACAACTTTTACACGTTTTTTTTACTACATTTATGGTAGTTATAAACTATGTTACCATTCCCACCTATAAATACTCCTCCAAACTTCCTCATTTCCTCACACCATCTCACTCTCCTCCTCACTATCTCCCCCTATGAATCTCTTTCTTTTCTTTCTTTTTTTAGTCTTTATTTTGGTGTATTTTTCTTCTTTTTTTAGTCTTTATTTAGGTGTAAAAAGAAGCCAGTCTTGGGGTAAAAAAATGATTGGTGGGCAGCCTTCTTGGGGTAAAACGAAGCAGATTTAGTTTTACCCCAGGGAGGTTTGTTTTCTTGTAGTTTTTTTTTGTTTTACCACATGAAGGCTGGTTTTCTTATGAATTTCTTTTAGTTTGAATTCTGCTCTTTACCCAAAAGTTTTTGCTCATTTTCAACTGAACTGACCAAAATACTCCTACGCTTGTTAACTCAAGCTAGTGTTAAATCTGCGTGACTTAACTCACGCAGAGATTTACACTAGCGTGAGTTAACCCATGCTGAGATTTGCACTAGCGTGAGTTAACTCATGCTGTAGGAGTTAACTCACGCAGAGGCATTTTGGTTTTTTCACTTGGGAATGAGTAAAAACTGTTGGGTAAAGAGCATAATTCTTTTAGTTTTACCACAAGGTAGGTTTTCTGGTGGTTTTTTCTCTTCGCAGATTTAGTTTTACCCCATTGTAAATGTAATAAGAATTATATTAATAAAATGACATTTTATATTTATTATTTTTATTCCTTTATTTTTGTTGATTTTTGCATTTATTTTATGATTGCGTATTGAATAAATAAATTCGAATAAAGGCTAATTAAATAAATTGCGTATTGAATAAATAAATTCGAATAAAGACTATTTAAATAAATTGCGTATTGAATAAATTCGAATAAAGTTGCGTATTAATCAAATCAGTTTAACACGCGCATATGCTAATTGCTGCGTGAGTTAACTCACATGTATACTTACTCTTATGTGACTTAAGACACGTTGCGTGAGTTATTTAAGGCAGAAATTAACACATGTGTTAGTTAACTCACACAGAGGTATTTTGGCCATTTTAATTGGGTGGAAACAAAACTTGTTGGAAGAATAGCATAATTTAAAATCAATTGTTTAAAGTAAATCTTGTGGGATCAAGGATCAGTTATATTTTTAGTGAGACAGATTAGGTGATCGATTCTTTGGAAAAAATTGAACTTGAAATAGATAGTGATAGTTGTCTCTTCGAGATCCCTCCTTTTGCATTATTAGGCAAATATCAGCTCTATGGCCTTTTCTCGGAGTTTAAGTCTATTTTTCTATTACTACATGTAAAAAGATGGACCCATCTTTTCGCTCTTTTTATTGTGCAAACGTTTGAAAATTATGAATAGTGTTTTTTTATAAAATTTTGATTTTGATTAAAACTAAAAAAATATAAATGTTTGTTGCTTTCAAGTTTTAAAAAATCAAAGTAACCATAATTATCTATTTCAACGACACCGACAATAATACAATATAATAAAAAATATATAATCTAAATTCTTTTTTTAAGGACACCAACAACAATTTTATTATAGAAAAAGTTGTTTAAGGGTATAATTGGAATGATGAAAAAGTAAGTATAAATATACTCATATTGTTTCTTACGGTTTTTAAATGATAAAGAAAAAAAAACAAAAAATTATATATTCATATCGTGTTTGTTACATTTGTTTTAATATTTAAATTTATTCTTATATATTTGTTACATATGTTATTTGTATTGAAAATTGAGGGTATTTTTGTAATGAAAAATCCAGCCAAAAAATGCTGAAAGTAGTAGTTTTCTTTATATATAGTATAGATTATGGGGTTATTCCCGTTTTATCCACACAAAAACTCCATTGAAATATAGGTAAGTTTTATTGCACACTCATGAAAATAGTTTTTGGCAATTGCTAACAAGTGTTCCAGGATATTTATTAGGGATTCAAAATTAAGAAAGTATTTCTTAAAAAAAATAATTTAATTTTCAATGCATTAAATTCATAAATTTTGACAAAAATTTATTGTTTAAGATCCTTAAACAAAGTCATGGGACACTCCTAAGCATTTTCAACTCATTTTAAAATCAAACTTTTTGATCCCACACTTGTAATATTTTTTACAATTTTGGTCTCAACCATATTTATTACCCAAAAGTGATGATATTCAGATTAATATTTGGGCCCTAAAATTGATATATCCCCCCTCGAATTTACAATTTGGGCAATTAATCACTAATCTTGAGGCAAAAAATAACTATTTTAGGGGTAAATAAATATGGTTGAGATAAAAAAAAAAATCACTAAATATAATAATTGTGTGACCAAAAAGTTTAATTTCAAAAGGGAAGATTATTTTCATGATTGTGATAAAATAGAGATTAAAAATGCAATTAAACAAAAAGAAAAATATGTTAAAGAAAGGAAAAATAAAACAAAATAAGGTCAAAAGTATTTCAAATGAAAAAATATTGTATGGAGTACGAAGTAGCTTAGGAAGGTCACTTGAGCAATTGTGCCTCGTAGTGAATCAAGATTCAAGAAGTTGGTGTTTTGGGCCCATAATTTATTATATTAATTATTGCATTACATCATATAAAAACAGCTATCAAACACTGGCTATCACTATATCATATAGTTTGTTGATTTAATTGACAATACCATTTGCTACTACAATTTTTTCTAGGAAGTTTCACTATATATCTTTTCACTGTAGAATATACAAAAAAAATTCAGATTTGATTCTTTTTATTTTAGGAATATCTTCTTATCCCCCTCCCCACATGGATCTTGCCTCTTTATCCCCCTCCCACCAACAAACTTCTAAATATGAAATCATCAATTGCACTTTCGACCCATACCTCTCTTAGACCCATTTGAATCTTAATTTCTTTAAAATTTAACACTTGTCACATACCATATTTTTATGATTAGTTTATTTGAGAATAAGATAACACTAATCTTGTTGGTCTCAACATCCAAATGCATGCATGGTTCTTGAGTGAGGTCATTTCAAAGGTGTTATCTGTAATTGTATTTTTGCTATTTAGTTTCATTTGGTCCTACAATTTTATATGGTTGTCGTTTTCATATGTGTCTTATAGTACGGAAGGTCGTAGAGTCGGTACGGGCCAGTTAGGATAGAGAATGTGTAGATTATATTATAAAAGTTTCATTTACTAAAAATGACACTACCATGCATCCACACCTTACTCAAAATAAAATTAAAAAAATGCATCCACACCACATTTATGGTCAAGAAGTTCGGCAACATGATGCCTAGCCGTTTTGTTACTTTTGTAATAATGTGAAGATAGAGCACATGAAAAAGTTTTTGGATTTTATTTCACTTTTTTTTGTTTTGTTTCACATGTAATGTTTTAAGTGTGATTGGAAATTAGCACTTTATCGATGTTAGGTATATATAACTCTTAGAATTTGAGTTTACGTAACTCATTTATACAAAATCGGCTTTCAAGTATTGTAATTATGTTTCTTAAAAAAAGTATTGTTAGTCATGTATAAATATATTTTCGTAACATATATTATCCAATGTTAGAGTTCTCTTGAACTTTATTTCTAGTTAAATAAATTATGATATGATTTCTTGACAAAAAAATACTATGATATGATTTAGGTCATTTTGTTATGTTCAATGAAAGGTCATATCTTCATCCATTTAACTATATAATTGTTTTCCGGTAACGTTTAACATATATAACATTGAAAACATAGATGATCGTAATGATAGTATTCTCTCATCCTTGTTTTCTCTCATCATTTATCTCAGGGTTCACATGAATTCTAAAATTACACATATTCTCAATTGAGTAAAATGCTATGATTTTGTATTTACAATCATATTTGTAAATTCTTCCATTGGTAATTCTGAAAATTACCATAGGTATTCTTCATTATTGTGCATCACGATCACTACTCTTTAAAATTGTTGCATCACATTGTTCGTATTGCTAGAACACTAGGATTGCAATGTGCTACGACATGCCCAAGTCAAGCCAAACGTTAGTTTTTGATATACAAAACCTATAATTTTTAAGAAGCATATTTAGTTAAAAATTCCATTCTAGCCAGCGAGAAAGCTTTTAAAACATATCGCATCTAAATAAAAATAATATTTTATAGTACTATTGTTATTTCGAGAGGTAAATTGGATAATGATATATCTGTTTATCTGTTATTACCATTTATATAATTTAAACTTATCAACCTATACATTAATATTTTACATGTTGAAAGATACTATTATAAAATAGAACAAATAGGATATTAAACCTCAAAATAAAATTTAATCTCATTAACCTAGTAATTTGTATGCACCACTCACTATTAAGTGGTGTATGTTTTTGTAATAAAATATATATTGAAATATGTTTTTAAATAGACTTTCACACCTTTTTCAAGACTTTCTTAAAAAATTGGCCTATACACCATAGTTGTCTAACATTTTTAACGTAAATAAAGTTTAAGTCTTTCAAAGGCTTGCCTAGCTTACATGTTCAAGCCCCTATTCCAACCAGATTGTTACCACAATATCCACCATTGCGTACAAATTCTACATTTTTGAAAATTTTCTTATATATAGGACCGCAGGGTGTAAAACCTAGTCTTGTTCGACAAAAATAGCTGCTTATGAAAATAGTAGTATGATCTTTGTCATTAGTATAATAGATAACCATGTACCATGTGTGTGTTTGGTCAACTAATCCTAAAAATTCAACTCTGCAAGCAGTTAGTCTAAGATGTTTCAACTCGTGTTCATGACTTTCTATCTTCACACATGTACTTTTTTTACTAGAGAAGTGAACCAAATTCCATAAGGTCCAGCTAATTCTAGCTAAAACCCATTTCGCAAATGAAGTTTCCTTATAACTTCCCTCAATCAGAGACTTTGCTTCCTTTTAGAATCTCATGATGAATTTATAATTATTGTACTTATCATATCATCATAAACAAAATGAGTGTGACAAGATCATGTGTGAAGATCATTAAAATAGCAATAGCATGTCAAAGACCGTACCCTCAAATATCAAGTATATATTAAAATAGGCTATAATATCAGGTTTTGTACGTCAATTTCTTATAAACTTAAACTATGGTCATATTTTGTTTGATCAAGGGATTACTTGATATTTGATGCATATTCTGGGTGTCCCTCCAAAGGTAACAATAATAGGGATTAATTTAAATTAAAATTAATAAAAACAATAACGCAGATTTGTCTGTCCACATGTTTATATATTCTCTTAGCTCAATCAGTGTAGGCGCATCTAGGGAAAATGCTAAACTTACATAACATGAATGGAGAATCAAGGTTTGAATTTCGACAGTAAAAAATGTCCACGTATTTAGTATTTGACGGTGTCTCGAATATGATTATCTACACATTTGCTATAGCGGATCACTTTATTCAGTTCAGCTATGGCGGTGGTGGCTCTAAGGTGCGGCAAGATATTTTGCATTTAATTTGGTTTGCTACTATATGAGAAATATGGAAAGAAAGAAATAACATGATCTTCAATGGCAAAGAATGTTTGACAACGCAGGTGGTGGATAAAATAAAGCTACTTTCCTATCAGTGGTTGAAGGCGAAAATTGTTGATTGTCCTTTCAATTATCATGGTTGGTGGCTTAGTCCGCTTGCAATGTTGGGCATTGTTTAGTTGTTTTTCTTTCATGTTTTGCTATTTTTCTTTGGTTATGTTTTTTGTAAATATTGATTGACTTATCCGTTCTCTCTTGGCACACCTTGTGCTGGGTAGAACATTTTGTTTTGGTAATATATTCTATTTTAGCCGATTCAAAAAAAAAACAAAAAATACTAGAAATTGAAAAAAAAAAGTTTAATTAGACTTATTTATTAAATTAGTTTTAAATAATTTAATATGAAAATTTTCACAAGAACCAAAAATACTATTTTTTTTTAAAAGAAAGAACCAAAAATACTATTCTATCCCTCCTATAAGCAAAAAAAAATGTTGTCCCTCCGTCTTGCGTTAAGTGGTTTGTTCGACAATTTTATGTAGATTAAAAAATCCTATAAATGAGATAGAGAATATTATTTTGATTAAAAATTGTATATATTCATACACACACACACACTTTTACTATAGTTTCTTAAATTCACATATTTATTCACCTATATTTAAAGATTTAAAAATGTTATGTTACGTGTTGAGTAGAGTTTAGGGCTCACTATTAGCATATTCAACAAAAAGCTTAACGATTTCTTTGAGTACATAAAGCCTAATTATTTATTAAGATTTTGTGATTTTCGCATTCATATAATATTAATCAATTTTTTAAAAAAAATTTGCAAGACAAATATTCACAATTTGTGTCTTAGGATGGATGTCCTCTTAAAAATGTCATACCTGAAGTCGAGAATATTACGTATTCGAAATTTAGCGCAGCAAACATATCAATATTTTTACTCCTTTTCACCATCTAAATTTATTTACATCATAGAACAAAATCTTTTACTCATCTTTTCAAAAGAAATGTATTCAAAAATTGGAGTATTTTTTAATTATATACCTACACGTGGAAAGAGAAGAAGAGGACTGAGATTGACGACAATATTCCCTCCATGCTCACATGCAATATCGTTGTATAGTGCAAATTATTTCGTTATTACTTATTTGTTAATTGGTCTCTTATACTCTAATCCCATGTTTACACGATGATTAAACAAAGACAAGACATAAAATGATAGAAAATTTGTGTCAAATTAAACATATTCATAATGTAACTATTATATGAGACATAGACATAAAATGATTTCTTTAAGAATCACTTTTCCGATTCTGAGGTTGACCACCCTACTCTTGATGGTGTGCCACTGTCTAGTATTTCGGATGTTGAGGTTGCCGTTTTAACGGCACCGTTTGGGGATGAAGAGATTAGAGGGGTGGTGGCCTCAGATGGTACCAAATGCCCCGGTTCGGACGGATTCAACTTCGTTTTCTATAAGCGTTTTTGGAATCTTCTACAGGGGGATGTCCGGATTATGTTTAATCAGTTTTATCACTCGGCGACCCTACCGCGTTGTTTCTCCTCGTATTTCATTACGCTTATCTTGAAGGTGCCCTCCCCTTCTAGCTTAGGTGATTTCAGGCCTATCTCCCTCATGGGGTCCCTTTATAAGTTGGTGGCTAAGGTTTTGGCAGGTAGGCTTGCCCCGGTTATGGACAAAATTATTTCCTCGAACCAATCTGTTTTTATTAAGGGTCGCCAGCTGGTGGATGGAGTGGTTGCGGTCAATGAGGTTATTGATTTTGCAAGGAAGGCTAGGAAAGAGTGTCTCGTTTTCAAGGTGGATTTTGAAAAGGCGTATGATTCCATTAGTTGGAGCTTCCTTGAGTATATGACGAAGAGGTTAGGTTTCAGTGCCAGGTGGTGTAGCTAGGTGGATCCGCGCGTGTGTTAGTTGTGGTAATCTCTCTGTGCTCGTGAATGGTAGTTTGACAAATGAGGTGCCCATTCAAAGAGGTCTGAAGCAGGGGGACCCGCTCGCCCCTTTCCTCTTCTTGTTGGTGGTTGAGGGGCTTGGTGGGTTGGTCTGGTCGGCTGAATCCCATGGTTTGTATCAGGGTTTTAAGATTCGGAACTCAGGTCTTTCGATCTCCCACCTCCAGTATGCGGATGATACCCTGTTCGTGGGGGAAGCATCTATGTCAAACTTGTGGTCTATAAAAACCATCCTTCGTTGTTTTGAGCTTGCTTCGGGGCTTAAGGTTAACTTCTCTAAAAGTTCGGTGATGGGTGTTAATGTGGGGAATGAGTTTCTGGGTTTGGTTGAGCGTTTCCTATACTGTAGAGTCGGTATTGTTCCATTCACTTACGCCGGGTTACCTGTGGGTGCTAATCCCCGCCTTCAGAAGACCTGGCAACCGCTCCTTCAGTTATTGGCCAATAGGCTGGGCTCTTGGGGGAACAAATATGTTAGTCTTGGTGGTAGAGTCGTCCTGCTTAACTCTGTTATTAACGTTATCCCTATTTTCTACATGTTTGTCATGAAGATGTCTGTTTCAGTGTGGAATAAGGTGGTTCGCCTTCAGAGGAATTTCCTTTGGGGTGGGGTTAAGCGAAGTAGGAGTATCCCCTGGGTTTCTTGGGCCATTGTGGGGAAACCGGGTGTCAGGGACCTCCGTCAGGTTAACCTTGCCCTTTTGGCTAAATGGCGGTGGCGGTTTTTGTTAGGGGATGGTGGCTTGTGGTGCGATATTCTTATTGCCCGTTATGAGGTTTGTCATCCTTCCCCTCATCTTGGTGGTAGACCATCGGGGCTTCGTGGTGTGTCCTCTTGGTGGTCCAATATTTCCCTTTTGGTTGGCGATAAGGAGGTGACCGTGGATTGGTTCTCTAACGAGGTGGCTAGGGTGGTTGGGGATGGTCTCTCCACTCATTTCTGGCATGATCCTTGGTGTGGGTCAACAATCCTTATAGTTAGGTTTAGGAGGCTTTTTCACCTCTCTCTCCAGGTTGATCACAAAGTGGGGGAGTTAGGTCATTGGGGGGGGGGCGGGGGGGGATGTCTGGGTTTGGGATTTTACCTGGAGGAGACCGTTGTTTGTTTGGGAATCTGACCTCCTTTCGGATCTTCTTGCTCTTGCCACCAGGCCTCCGAGGGTTGAGAGGGAGGATACGTGGTCTTGGACCAACAGTCCTGATGGGCGGTACTCGGTGAAGTCTGCTTACTCTATCCTTATTAAGGGGCTGCTGACTACGGGTACCCCCAGGGGGTTGTTTTGCAAGCGGTTTCTAGAGTGTGGAAATCGTGGGCCCTGTCTAAAGTTATTGTCTTCTTGTGGAAGCTCCTTCTTGATGGGATACCCTCGAGGAGTAATCTTACTAGGCGCGGTATTCTGCTTCTTGTGGGTGGAGTGGGTTGTGTCTTTTGTGCTGCCCCTTCGGAATCGGCTGTGCACCTCTTCCTTTCTTGTCATTATTTTTTCCAGGTGTGGTATCAGGTATGTAGGTGGTTGGGCTGGGAGATGGTGATGCCTATGGGGCTAGCCCAGCAGTTTCAAGCTTTTACGGGGCTAGGTGGGGGAAGAGAGTTAGATTAGGTTTACTTCTTGTTTGGCATGCGGTTATTTGGACCATCTAGGCTTCGCGAAATGATCGTATATTTGTTGGTGGCCTTCTCTCTGAGGAGCCAGTGGTGACAGAGTGAAACTCTTAGCTTGGAAATGGTTCCGGGCTAAGTGCCCTGTTAGTTCCTATTCTATCTTTGAGTGGGAGGTGCAGCTCGTCCTGTGTTGGAATCGGTAGGGTCTTGCGGTGGTGGTTTTTCCTGGGGTTGCGTGCGGGGTTGGGTGGGGTGTATCCCCCCCCCCTGGTGTGGCTTTCAGGCTTTCTTTGTGTTTCTTTGTGTTTTCTTTTGTTTTTGTTTAGGTTTGTTATCAGTGCGCCTCAGTCTCGTGTGTGAGGCTTGGGGTGTTCCGTTCGGTGGTGGCTTGTTGGAGCTACGTTGGTGTATCTTGTACATTGTTCATATTTATATTTATATATATATTTTGCCATTAAAAAAAAATGAGACATGTATCCTAATTTATTTTTAATCAGAGATAGATATGTATCCTCATCAAACCAAGGAGCTATATATATTTTTACATACATTGAGACATTTTTTTAAGGGGTATACAATGAGATATTATTGCCATTAAAAAATTATGAGACATGATTGTATTTAATTTATTTTAAAATAAAGAAAAGAAAATTATTATTAGTTACGGTGACACCAAACCCACTTGAGTTAGTTTAACGGTGTTTATTTGGGTCCTAGGAGTGTGTTCCTCTCAAAGTCTCATGTTCAATTTCATATGATGACCACATGTTGTGAGTTGTATTGATTTTGAGGAATTTGTTTCTTCTTGTTGTAGAGCCAGAGTATACCATTTGTTTTTCTAATTAAGTGGTTAATGAGTTTCCTTTAAAGATAAATTGTCTGGGAGAACTCAAGTATGATTTTCGGATGAGATAAATGTTGGCCAGGTTTTACACACCTTTCAGCCGAACATCGATTTACCAGAGTTACATAGAAAATTTGGATTATAGGTTTTGAGGGAGCTACGACCCTTGTTCTCAAAAGGAGATGTCGAAATCTATTGTTTGAATAAAAGAGTAATCTGCATAGCACTCAGAGCTTCCTCGAAGAAATTCAAATTATACAACTCATAAAAACTACAATATAAAGTGTGCTCAAGAAGTCTTAAAGCAAGCAATTTCTTGTTCCTGAGCGCAAAAGATTCAAATTCAAAAAGAAAATTTGCATAAGTTCCTTGAAAGTTAGGAACAAATGGCATTCATGCAAACGTAACAGTTAGTTTATTTCTATTCTATAAATTGTAAGATCAATCTCAATGCAAAGGTATTTATTTCTATTTAACAAAACTATCCCTACTTAAAACACATTCGTCCTCACAAGATAATACTCTTACTAGAAACGTCTGAAGAACGATGTATGAAACTCAACCCTATTAGTACCCCCATCCCTAATTATAAGATCTTTTTGAGAGTTTTTGTGTCCCTTTTTATAAGATCTTTTCAGAATTTCTAACTACATTAATTATTTTTTTACCAGCATATCCTCATTTATTTTACATCTTTTTCTTCAATCAACAATAATTACTTTGTTGAAAACATAAACTAAGTCTCTCTCTCTCAAGGATAAAATTATAAAATCAATAGTATTATCAACAAAAGTAATATTACTATCAACTTTTTTAATTTCCGTGATTTGGTTAAAAGAGACTTATATTTAGGCACAAAGATAGTAATATATATTTTTCTCATTTGCACATTTGTGCCTATGTTTTTCATTTTTCTTTTTCGCTTTTACTTTATCATATAGAATTTAAGGTTAATAGTGCTTTGCTCCCCTATAATATAGGTCATTTCTGGTTTTCAACCTTGTAATTTTTATTTTAATTTTCGTCCTTGTAATTTGAAGATTTCTGGTTTTGGACCTTCATAAATTTTGACTGTACAAAATCTACGATATGGTAGGGGATAAATCGAAATTTGCTCAAATTAACAAGTATGGGTGGGCATGGTTCGGTTAACCATATTAACCAAACCGAAGTGTTGAAATGGCTCGAAATAACTGAACCGAACCATTTAAGGTTTGGAACTAACCGAACTGAACCAAAGTTATGGTTTGGTTAACTGTTTGCTTGCCTATTAACCGAACTGAACCGAACCAAAACCAAAATTTTAAACTCAGTCACCTTAAACTATACAGCATATTCCAATGACAGGTAACCTAAATTACAATTTTTAAGTTTCTAATATTTTCATGCTTCAATTGGGATTAATCTCACACTTAAAATCTTGGCCCTTAATTTATTTTATTTTAATAATAATAAATGTAAGGTCAGAAAATTTAGGTTACTGATAGACGTTTGACAAGTGTACCAAAAATTATCGAAGTAATAAAATAAGTTCGTATCCACGAGGACTGTGTTAATCTCAATTTAGCAATAAAGTAAATATTTAGGATGTATAAATTATTTTGTTTGCCCTAGGCAATAGATTTGATTTGATTGCATAAAATTAAATAACATAAAATAAAGATTCAGTTAGAAAATATAGATTTGGTTAGAAAATATGAAGAGAGATGAGATCAGGTCTTTCGAATCATCTATGTTCCCCTAATTGGTATACTGCACCTATTCTTATGAATGATTTTCTAGTTCCACGATAGTTAACAAAATAATCCTAATCAATCCCTTGAGTTAGGACCCTCTTCTCAAAGTACGCCCCCAATTCCTTAGGTGGCCTAATAATCTTTGAAGGTTTTAAGTACGTTAACCTAATATCAATAATAAACAATTATCCATTCATAAACTAACCTTGTGTATTAGAACAATTCAATTAGGTCTAAGTCGAAAGCTATGGTCAGTAGTCATTCGTTCTCACTAAATCATGTTTATATTTGATCAGGATATAAAAAGCATTAAGAACAATTGAATTGAATAAAAACTAGATGGTTATTCACAATAAATAGAGTTTCACAACAACATGGTTCAATTAGGGCTACAAAGAATCATCTCAAACCTAATCTCTAAGAGATTTAGCTACTCATAATCGAGTTTACAAATAGCATAATCAATAATGGAATCAAAACATACATGAACTGATAGAAGGTTGAAGAGTTCGCCCTCCTAGTCGTCTTTAGGTCTTAAAATGACACTTTGCTCTCTCCAATTCGTAACCCTTGTTTTCAGAATAGCCTTCAGCTTAAATAGGCAACAACTTCTCCTAAAATCGTGGCACGATTTAAGTAAATTGTGACACGTTTCTGCCTTGTGTAACAAACCACCCAAATTAGGGTTTCCATAATCGTGTCACATTTTCACCAATGTCAAATGCATGATTCTTGAGAGCTCCAAATCGTGACACGTTTTTCAGTAATCATGACACGATTCCCTCTTTTCAGTTTCTTCAGTTTTTCTTGCTTTTCTTGCTGCTTAAGCTTGCTTGTGAACTCAAAAATATCATAAAAAGACTCTAAAAATGTGAAATGACAGACTGCCATCAGTTACTAATGATGCAACTTAGGACTCATCCATGCTGGGTAAGTTATTTTCAAAAATTTAGGTTCCTATGATGGGGTCAGAAAATAATGGTTCAGTTCAATTCATTGAGTTTGGTTCAGTTCAATTCATTGAGTTTGGTTCGGTTCAGTTAATGAACTGTTTTTAAAATAACGGTTCGGTTCAATCGTCAATGTAATGGTTCAGTTAATTTTAGTTTGATTCGGTTCAGTTTTTGGATATTTTTGCCCACCCCTATTAACAGGGATGAACCAAAACTTGTTCAAATTACAGAGGTTAAACCGAAATTTGCTCAAATTACAGGGAGCGAAATTTGCCATGAAAGTCGAAAACCAAGAAATCTTCAAATTACAAAGACGAAAACCAAAAAAAATAATATTACAAAGTAAAAAACCAAAAATAACCTATCTTACAGCAGTAAAGCACTATTAACCCTAAATTTATACATTCCTTCCATATTTAAATGTGTGTTCCTAACCTTAAAACTATCAACTAATACACATGACAACAATCAGGACCAAGAGATTATCACAGAATAAATAATATAATAATTTTTTTCCAATCCAACTTTTACGGTCTTTTCTTCCCCCCTAACCCCAGGTATTTGGCTAATTCGTCTTGTCAGATTAGTGTGTTGATTCCTTTTGTTTCTGTGGATTGTGAAGTTGTCATATTCATTGTTTAGAATTACAGTTGTTTCCTTTTCTCCTTGAACGTGTGAATTTATTTGACTACGAATATTCAACTAAGAAAATAGTAATTTTTCCCGAAAAAGAAACACAAGAAAATAAAAAACTTGTCTTCCACACGTATCAATGTATTCATGTGTGCCTATGTTCTGGCATTTTTATCAAGAAAAGAAAAACAATAAATAATTGATTCTTCTCCGTACCATAGAGAATCAATTTCAAAACCTTAAAATTAAACTTTACAAAAAGAAAAACACAAAATCTTAAATATATACAAGCAATAGTGACACAAAGAAAGAGTGCAAAAGTCAAGTTATGTAGGCAAAGAAAATATTATTGATATGTGTAGCTTTCAATATTAAATATTGAACTTTATAGTACGTAATTTGGTGACAGAAATCTAAGGCTTGGTTAAAAATAAAAATGTGAAAAGGGTCCATCAACGCGGTTTTGGAACTGAGTACAGAGAAGCACCAGCTGTGGTTATTTGCTTGCTAACGGCTTTACTCCAACTGCTTGTGTTGAGCATCATATCCAGGAAGCTACCTCTCTCATTTCAGTGACTGACATTCTCATTTCTCTTTATCTTTGTGTACATTTATTTATTATTGCATAAATTAATGTACTTATGCTTTTGGTGTAAAGCGGGTATCCTCCGCGTACGCAGCTGCGAAGACTTATGACAAACTTTTCATAAGAGTTTTAACACAAATTCTTGATTCGAACCTAAGACATTGATTAAGTTAAAAGAGACCCGTGTCCTCCGCGGGTATCTTTTGCGCGCGCAATTGCGAAGACTTATGACAAACTTTTCACAAGAGTTTTAACGCTTCTGTATCTCTAAGGTTGGATTCGAACCCAAGACTCTGGTTAAGTTAAAAGTAACTCGTATTATCTCATCTAAGCGATTTTGAGTATTTATATGTATGTTTGTACATTCATACAGTGGACTTGGGTCTGAGCGGAGTATGTATTTACTATATTTTTCAGGTGTTCTCTTGGTAACTAGATGAATTTTTGACTATGATGACTAATTAGTTATGCAAGTTAGATTAAACAGACTATGGAATTAATGTTCTTTACTTTCTTCCACTAATGAAATAATTATGTCCGATGAATTAATTAATGGATTGACATTGAAGTGGTATTGTTTGAAAAAAGTCTCACTCACAATTTTTGTATGAGTACGGTAATTACTAGTCCGAATGAACCGTTTAACCGGGTAATCCCAGATTATCAATAGAAGTCTACAATATTCCCTAAAAAAAAATAGAAGTCTATTATATAACCTACATTAAATTCAAGTAGGGCCTATACCTCATGATCATGATTGTTTTTTCGCTTGTAGTAACCGTGGTTTGAACCTATCATGATTAAACCAACTTGTATTTTACTTAAACTCGTTTAAGTTCGAATTCAACTCATTAAAATCAAAATTAGTTTATGTTCCACTGACAATTTATGATTTCAAGACACTTAGATCCGACCCATTAAAATAAAATAATTTTTTGAAAAAAATTGTTACATAGTTCAGGATGTTTATGTGTTTATCTACAAGTGTTTAAATTAACTTCTAGGTAACAATTTTGAATTGTACAATTTTTTTTTATAGAACTGAAATGGTATAATTTAGTCTAATTGTTAAAAAATCTAATAAATAGAATGCCATTTTATGATATATTTTTTTAGATTTCCCAAAAAATTATGTTGCATGTTCCGATGACCCTATCCAAACGAACCAACTCATCATCGTGGGTTAGGTTGAATAGGGTTTAACAGAGAAATATGGGTTTTTGGCTTAACAAAAATCGATGAAATTTGACTCGGGCGAAGCGTGGGTTTGACCAAAATCGGTCTATAAATTATAAACTACTAACATTTTAAATATTTTAAGAATATTAGCCAACATGCATGGGTGTACAGCGTAGGGTTAAATATAGTTTTAGTCCCTTTAAAGTGTTTTGAGTCTTTCTAAAAAATTTCGTCGAACTTTGGTGCCTCTAAATTTTCTGTTACAGATTTTAGTCACTCCATTTTAAGAAAAGTTTATGTCGCATGTTCTAGCAAATGATTCTTTTAGGACATTTTATTGATAAGAGCTTAAAATATCATTTGTTTATAATTTGAATATTTAATTTTAAATATTTATTAATTTGTCTATAAATTTAGATTGAAGATTAAATAGTTAAATTATTAAGTTAATTATGATATTTTAAGGTTTTAACAATAGCATGTCGTATATCTTTTGTTAAAAAAAAGCGACTAAATTTAGTAATAGAGAAAATTTAGAGAGACCAGAGTTAAAAGAAATATTTTAGAGAAACTTAAAACGAAAGTTAATATTTAGAGAGATCAAAAACATATTAAACACTTAAACGTATTATTATCTAGAATTAAACTATGATGTGATATATAAAGTCAGAATTTCTAAAATATCATGTTAAATATCAAACTAAAACATAATCTCATTGGTATATTAATTTGCAAGTAGATTTAAAGATAAATAAAAAGAACTTATTTAAACATGTTAATATAAAATATGCTCTTAAGTACGATAACAAGTCATATATATTTTTTAAAAATGTGAGACTTTGATATAAAAATAAGTCCATGACATGTAACAGCCATATCTAAGCTGCATTTTTTTTACCATACTAAATCATACCCATTATTACCACATATAAAAACTATAGCTAATCCAATATATTAAAACTATAATTTTGAAAAATAGTTTATATGATAACATGATGTAATACAAGTGATAAATATTTAAATATTTTAACTTTTTGGGTTGGGTTCAATGCTTTCAATACATATGAAATAAACGTAAGTGAACTTACTAAATAGATAATTGGTACTACGAGAAATTATTCTATGCAGTTGTACAATGAAATATTTTTGTTTTCTAAAAAAATACTCCCTTCAATCTAGAATGAAACATAAACAAAAAGATAGTTGAATAATTAATGTATATGGATAAAATTCTTAACCAAATACATTAACTTTTTAACTACCATTTTCGCTTATATTTTATTTTGGATGGAGTATTCCTTTTTCCCTAAATATAAGCAGACATTGACTAGATACTTTTCTAATTTTTAATATTATTAATCTATAATTATCATACAATTAATTTAATTTTAATTTTTCAATGACTCATATTTTTCATGGAACAAGTTCCCACGAGCGATAAATGGAAAATAAAATTAATCAGTCTTAAATGTAAGTCAAATTCAAAAGTATTTGGTCTAAATTTAAACAAAATACATTTGACTTTTTTTATTATATTCAAAACCAGATGCAATTTAGTTTTTTTTTTTTTTTTAGAATGTTAACTGAGAATAACTGCTTTACTTAATGAGTGTAAAAGCAAGCTATTTTTACTCATTTTTTCATGGAACAAGTTTCTATGAAGGACAATTGAAATACAATTAATTCATCTTAAATATATGTCAAAATTCAAATGTATTTAGTCTAAATATAGGCAAAAAAACATTTGACTTTTTTTATTATATTTAAAATTGCAAGGACTGCATTTTTTAGTTATTATTTTCATAACGTTAAATGAGAATAACTATTAACCTTTCTTTTGGTCAATAAATATTTTTTTAAAAAATCAACACAGTATAATTTTTTATAATAGATAATTAAATATACAAATCGTTAAAATTATACATTACTATGTGTGACATTGTTAGCTGCTTTACGGGATTATAATATCATTTATCGGTATAGTTTTATGGATCAACTATACCGTACACATACGAGACAAATCTTGCATAAGTTAATTTTTCATTATAAGACTAATTTTTTTTACCATTAAACTAAATAATATATGATATGATTTTTTTATCTTATCATGAAAAAATACTTATAGATGTTACAAGACCCCTTTTTTTTTTTGAACAAATCATAAAGACCATTTTGCTTATGCACAAATCTATTTTTATATCATATAATATTTCTCAAAGGAAGCTTCACTAAGATAAAGGACAAAGAAGTCATTTAATTTTAATATAATAGTCTTGTACTCATTAAATTCAGATGAACTAAAATCCATCTGGCAATAATATCATATTTTGACTATAGGAGATTTTTGTTTGATAAAAGTCTCACTCTATAAATACACCTTCTTTACTTCCCCAAAATTCAGTACCAATTGCATCATTCACTCTCCACTTTGAAAACATCACGAACAAAAAGTCACACACACATTAAAAGAGAGAAACCCCTTCAACACACAACACCCTTTTTATCAAAGAACCATTTTTATTTTTAGTTCACTTAAAAAAAACATCTATATATCATGGTTAAGACAGAGATCAACAAGATCAACAAAGAAAAACCAAAACCAATGCAACAACAAACTTTATCAACAAAAGCAGCATCAAATGAGAAGAAGAAAAAATACAAAGGAGTAAGAATGAGGAGTTGGGGTTCTTGGGTTTCAGAAATTAGAGCTCCAAATCAAAAAACAAGAATATGGTTAGGTTCTTATTCAACTGCTGAAGCTGCAGCAAGAGCCTATGATGCTGCACTTTTATGCCTTAAGGGTTCTTCTGCAACAAATCTTAACTTCCCTTTAGAAAGTTCTTCACATTTCATTCCTCAAGAAAATATTGCTATGTCCCCTAAATCTATTCAAAGAGTAGCTGCTGCTGCTGCTGCTTCTTCTTCTAGTAACAATGATATTACTATTAGCACCCCACCAACTTCTTCACCTAATCCTACTTCAACTACAACAACCTCATCTTCATTAGTTTCATCTCCATCAATGTCATCTTCTCCTTCTGATCAAATTGATGATGATGTTTCACTTTTTTCATCTTTTGGGGCCTACAATACTAGCTGTGATGATCATTATCAACCAAATGATGAATCAATGGCTATGATGGATTCTTGGTATGGATTTGATGGTTTATTACAATCACCAAAACATGTTGATCAAATGCTAAGTGGTTCTTTGTTTGATATTGATTCAACTCAAGTACTTCTTGATGATTGGTATGAAGAAGGTGACATTAGTTTGTGGAGCTTCTACTAAGAGAAATTCAAGCCAAAAACATATTCTTTTATTGCTCTTATAAATTCATATTTGTTTTTCTACAGTGTTAGTTCTTGAAGTTACTATTACTGACTGTGACAAAATTATTTATACTCTAGATGATGTTCATAAAGAGAAGAGACAATTTTTGGTCTCTCTTTTGTGAATTTCTATATATTTGAGATTATATATGTATTATTTATGCAAAGCTTGTAATATTTATTTTACAAATAGTTTTCTTTATGTTATATAATTTACATATTAAGGGGAAAAAGAGCAACAAATTTTCATCAATATTATTATGAATTTTTAGGATATATATGAATTCATATAGCGCAATTACCTTTCAGAAAAAATATGACGTAGTTACATGCTATAATCAATCTAAAATATCAGATGTTTTACAAAAGACATCCACTAAATCAATATTAATTAAATGATCTCTCCCATCAATTTAGATTGAATGGTCGAGATCAATAATTATGTCAATGTTGGAAATCTTTTTCCATTTCATTGATTGATTTTTTATTTTTTTTTAGGTTTTTGTTCATATAGTATAAATATTTTCTTGAGTGAGGATCTAGGAAGCCCTTCATTGCATGCCAAATTGTCAGATTGTGGAAACTTGAACCATTGAAAAGTGTGGCTTTTGTCGGCCCATCTACACTGTTTGCCTAAAGAACAAAGGGATTTCCTTGTTTCAATGTTTTAAGTTTGGTATTATATGCTTCTATTTCTTTCTATTTCTTAAGAAACTTAGATATATAAATCATATGGTTCCTTTCTATTATATGTCTAAAAATAAAAATGGAATTTTGACACCCTATTGATCAATATATCCAATAGTATTTTGCCCTTCATCTTCAATTTCCACACCATCCAACTTCTTTTGGTTTTGTTAGGAGATTGTAGTTAATTAACTTGATTAAGACCAAGTCACCAAGATTATAAGATGTGAAAGATATATACAATATTTTTTACATAGATATCTTTGATACCATTTTCATTTGACAATTTTGAGATTTATTTTCTTCAATAGGGCCAACATTGTTTTGATTTAATTAGCTAAAGAAAAAATATACATATATATTTCTGGTTATGACTTTTAGTGCAAGCAACACCTGCTTTAGTGTTTCATTTTAATTAAAGACGCGTTCGAAACACATGATATACAAAATTGTATGATTTATTTATTTATACAATTAGAAGGAAAGGAAAAACTTTGATTCCTTTTGGACTACTTTTGAACATGATCATGTGGGTGAAAATCAAGTTATAACAATTAGCACACACACATGACATGTTTTCTTATAATAGAATGGGAGAAGTTATGTACCCCATTCTCAATTGTTCTTTTTACATTGCTTCTGGTCTCAATAAGCTGCACTCCACGAGCTATATGCTTCCTCACAACGAAAAATGTGCAGAAAAAAAATAAAAGCTTTTGCTTTTTGGTGTTACTTGTTCATAGGGCCACATTATAAATCAATCGACCCATTCCTTTGACTATATAATGTACAAATATTGGACTTGTGTTTATGTGCATGTACATTCTTGGGGCCTACTTAGGATTATGTTGTTATTTGCAATAATTTTATTCAACTACATTTCTCAATTTTATGCACATGAAATGATATAACTAAATGACAATTTAAACATTTTATTTTGAAACATAGCATGTGAGTTCGAAATGTGATTTCAATTAGAGATTTGAAATATAATTTAGAAATAATTTGGTAGTTTTGTATCATATTAACAAGGGATTTCATTAATTGCCTTGCTTAATGCAATTATACCCAACAAATTTTGGTATTGTCTGCAAATATGTTCCCCTTTGGATGTATGCTGATATTTTATTCGATGAGAATATATACCAATTTATGCTAATAATGCCATTATTGGTATTAGTCATTACTATTTTTTTTTTTTTGTCTTAGATGAAGTGACAATTCACTGAAATTAAACTCACATACAACTGTGAAGTCCTGAGTTCGAACCCGGATCACGACGTCCGGTTTTACAATTTCAACATTTGTCAGTTGATCTAAGACTTCTAGACTTACTCATTACTATTTTAATTAGTACTTTTATTACTTACATGTTTAGGAAAAGAAATTTTAGCTCTATGTTTGACAAGACAATTTTCGAACTTAAAGAAAATAGCTTATGCAATCAAAATATACATGTTGAATAACTATATAACTAGTTATCTTAAAAAACCATCAAATAAGTCTTTGAATTATATAAATAGAAATCAATTTGATCCTTAAAGTACCATCTGCAATGTCCCACAAACATATCTCATCAACATCCATTTTTCCCCAAACACAAGGTCCAGCTAAAAATTATCATCGTATCCATTAACAGGAATCACCATATACCATTATGTTTTTTATTTTATTTTAAAAGTTACACTTTAGAGTTTAAATCAAATTATGATAAAGTTGTCAGACTCGCGAGTCTATAGAGATTTTAAAAGGGTTTGAAGACTCAACTCATAAACTCAACTCGTATACTCGTATGAGTCTATGGAAAATTAAAATTGACTTTAAAAAAATATAAGTGATACATAAATGACATATATCTATACTATATTCTATGTTATTTATAAAGAGAATATATGAGTTTGTGCTGACACATTTTATCCTTCATTTCAACTATTTTATACTTTAATAATATTATTAAAATATTAATTTTTTTAACCAAAATATTTTTAAAATATTAATTAAGAGAATCAAACCCCATTAAAATAGAATTATCTCACTACAATAGAAATCATATTATATCTTTGTGAGCTTAACTCAGTTGGTAGGGATATTGCATATTATATGCAGGGGCTGCGGTTCAAACTTGACCAAAAATAAAATAAAATATTATACACCGTAAAAAGATTTGATTTTAATCTTATTTGCCAAAAATATTTTATTATACTATATGGTAAAATTGACATCTCTTTATATTATATGCAATTTCGCGCGTGCGGTAGAGAAGCTGGATAGACAGGCATGTAAGTGTCCGTCTTTCCGCTAGTATTTATAATAGAACACCAATTAACATAAAAAGTTAAAATTTCAAACTCCATAACAAACTTTTTAACAAATAAAAGACCCATATTATAGAAAGCAAAGTAAGTATATAAGGTTCTAGTTTCTTTCTAGTTGACTACTACATAAACTAAAAACTCATAAAATATATACGCTAATGACTTCAAACATCCAAAGCTCGTATGAAATATTGGTCATCATCAAAATCAGCACCATCGCCATCATCACCATCATCTACACCAGCATCCTTACCATCATCACCAAACTCAACCCTAGATAAAACACCTTATTCAACATTACCTCCGCCACCACTTTGCACGTCATGTTAACAACACTAGCTTCCACATCATTTTTTTTTTTGAACAGGCAAAACTGATATATATTAACAACAAAGAGTTGCTTCTTCCGCACAAGACGTGCTAAAAGAAAACAACCATCGTTACAAAAGAGTACAAATAAACAATAGTCTCAATTAACCTATGCCCAAACAAGGTAAAGGACTAGACATCCACCAGTAAGAATGGATTTGGACCTTTTCAAGAAGCTGTGTAACGGTGCTGTCAGTGTTGTTAAAATGCCCATTATTACGTTCAGACCATAACACCCAAACACACAAGAGCCACAAAAGTTGCATAAAGGAGCGTCTAGTAACCGCCCCACCTGCCAAATAAATAAACCGAGAAAAGTGGTCAGCAATATCATGCGGATCCGCCCCCGATACGCCAACCCAATGTCGAACATGAAGCAATAATTCTCCAAATATGGGACAGGAGACAAATAAATTTTGAGCGGTCTCCACTGCCCCACATCCAGAGACACACAATTGAGCATCTGCAGCAAGAATTCCTCGAGCCACTAAATTAGCCTTTGTTGGCAACTTGTTGCGAAGAAGACGCCAAGCAAGGATAGACACCTATAACGGAACGTGTCTATGCCAAATCAACTCTGACACCGCGGCCACCGTATTATATCATCCGTAGTAAGCATATCATAAGCAGTCCTAACAGAATAGCAACCTGAATTTTCAAGCCTCTATCGCCATCTATCAGAAATTGTGCCCTGAAAAAAGATATTAGATAATAACAGTCTACACTCTCCTACTAGAGCCTCCTCCCAATCCCACAACCGCCTTCTCCACTGCCAAGCATCTCCCCCATCCTCCCAACCCAACTCAGACATCTCTGCCACCGTGCACTATTTATTAACACTTAAATCATACAAACGTTTAAACCTCAATGACAACACCACCCCATCAATCCACATGCCAGTCCAAAATAACGTATCCCTCCCATTCCCCACAATTTTAGAAACACTATCCCTAAACCACTGTCCTCCAACCCACTGTCACCCACACGTGTAATCTCCCTCCACCACACAGATGACCGCCGCCCCCCTTCCTTTAAGACATCCTCCTCCTCACCATAACGGGCCACCAAGACCCTATACTACAACCCATCTCTATCAACTAACATCCTCCAACACCATTTGCCTAAGAGAGCCCAATTAAATTCTCTCATCCTCCTCACCCCCAGACCTCCCTCCTCCTTACGAGCACAAATAGAATTCCAACTAATTCAAGTAATT
>Ga0315914_1001135_pt1 | contig 38593 bp, 21 predicted proteins | sample MpolenodulesMG_FD_203920 | JGI IMG/M metagenome (GOLD analysis project Ga0315914, IMG submission 203920) | Medicago polymorpha root nodule microbial communities from Los Angeles, California, United States - elongated nodules | ecosystem: Host-associated > Plants > Roots > Nodule | place: USA...
TTTACTAACATTACTTGAAAAACAAGTCAATAAGTGCTAGAGAATTTAACATGATTTTGGAACTTTATCATTGCCACAACATGATGTATCTTTACCAACCTCAGGGGTTTGACGTCCCATCGGTTAACAATAAATTTATGATGGTGAACAACCATGCATCACCAATTCACTTTATCAATATAACCCTCTTTTATCTCAAACGACTCAATGGAGAAACTATGTTAAGATAAACCTAGAGCTGCCAAGGGGGATTCCATCACCAATTCACTTTCATGGATTGACATTCTGGCTACAATCAAATATTTATGGCTAAATGTCAAGGTGCGCTTGCGATATACAAATGAATTATTATGCCATTTGGATTAAAAATGCTAGTGAAAAATACCAGAGGGTTGTGAACACTATGCTTCATGACCTCATATGTAACAACATGGAAGTCTATATCGATGACATAGTGGTTAAATCTAAAAACTTACAAAATCATCTAGTAGAGGTGGAATAAGCTCTTAAGAGAATAAGATTGCACGACTTGAAAAGGAATCCTGCCAAGTGCGCGTTCGGAATATCAGCATGGATCTTTTTAGGCTTTCTAGTGCATAACAAAGGAGTTGAGATACATCAAAAAATAAAGACAAAGCTATTTTAGAAGCAAGGCCTCCGCACACGGTGAAAGAACTGCAAAGTCTCTTAATGAAAATCAACTTCCTGAGAAGGTTTATAGCCAATTCGATTGGCAAGATGAAAGCATTGTCACCGTTATTACGGCTGAATGACTCGAAAGACATGACATGGGGAGCTGAATAACATGAAGCATTTCACCAAATTAAACAAGTCTTGGGCTTATAATATAGTACTTTTGCCTTCTGTGTCAGGAAAACGACACAAGTTGTATATCACTACAGAGGACGAGTCAATTAGTTGCTTGTTAGCCCAGGATGTTGATGACAAAAGTATATATGTATGGTTTTGCTAGAAGACACCTTTTATGAAGGTGTCTTTTAGCAAGTTATTCTATGAGCATTTGCTAAAAGACACCAACTAATTTTATGAAGGTGTCTTTTAGCAAAGTTATAACTAAAAAGTGGAAATCGCACCTTGAGGTATGGGTTGCTAAAAGACACCTTCATGGGTGGCTTCTAGCAAAAATCATATATATATATATTCTCTTCGTAAAATCTTAACCGTCACCACTTTTCTTCTTCTTATTCTTCTTATTGATCTACTGAAGAGGGGTGATTTATGGTCAATTTTGATATGAAATCACCCCCCAAATTGTTTTTTCTTTCTCTTTTAGTAAAGTAATTGATTTTCACATATATCTAGTCCTTTTCAAACGTTTTTGTGATTTTATTATTGTCTGTATTGATTTTTCGTCTTTGTGTGATGTTTTTATTTCTTAGTACGATGTTTAATTGATTAAGATTGAAATATTAACTTTCATTGAGTGCAGATATAATTAATGACTTTGGTGTCGTCAATGTTGCATATCTGGAGACATGAATTTATAGGCATCTGTATATTAATGTTTTATTCTACTAACATAGATTTTGTGAGTTTGTTTGGATGTTCATTTTTTTTTTTAGAGAATTAAATTTATATTATATAAATATACCCTTTTTTTGTCTTATATGAAGTGGTAATCCACTGAAATTAAACTCACACACAATTGTGAGATCCTGGGTTTGAACCTGGGTCACAACGTCCGACCTTGCAATTTCGGCATTTGCCAGTTGAACTCAGTGGCGGAGCCAGAAATTTTATTGAGCCTGGACAAAATTTTGACCGTAAATTCACATGTGACATAATTTATAAATAGTCTTAAATCGAAATAAAACAGGCTCGTCATTTTGTTGATAAAAGTACAATTTGAAACAAGAGACAAGGGCAGATTTACCACCCAGAATAGAAAATTTAAAAAATAAAATAAAACAATGATAAGTTTTAGTGACAGCCGCAATCTTAGGTAGAAGTCCATAATATTTTTAAAATGGTCTCCTTAGAATTTCCTACATTTTGTTCGTAGGTAAAGGTGGAAAACATGCAATGACAACCATTTGGCAATGACAGATTGATTTAGCTACCAAAATTTTTCCTTTTCCTATAGTGACGGATTTTAGCTGTCACTATAAATCAAATTTCTTGTAGCGATATAAAGAAAGTATGGGCAGTGGCGGATCTTGAGTTAATTTTGTTTGGGGTGCCAAAATTATGTAATATAAGTCAAACAAATTCATGTAAAAACAAAGAATCAGCAACAATCTAGTGGTTTGTTACCTTTTGATTACAGTATGAGTACGCCAGCTCAAATCCTCACAGGTTATAGTAGAAATATTTAAAAAAACTAGGTTGAAGCAGGACTCGAACGCGAGATATTTCAATGAAAATTTCATTCCCTTCCATTGTGGTGAAAGGAAATTTGTGATTTATCTATGCCTAAAATCATATATATATATAGAAAACTTGTTGGATGCCATGGCTCTCATGGATCCCCAAGGAGATCCGCCCCTGAGTATGGGGTGGTAAATCCGCCCCTCGTTGAACTAGGACTTCTAGACATTATATAAATATACTCAGTCAACTTAATTGAATGTATATCGTTTATTTTTATAGAAAAAACAAGATTTTGTCCTAAAGTAAATTATATTGCTGCGAAAAAAAACAAGAAAAACAAACTTATTTCCTATTTATATCAAACTTTGAAAACCCTAATCATATACCTTCCTTATTCGCGCTTCTCTCTTACTCTCTTCATAGCAAATTCTCCCTTCTCCTAGTTGATCCCTCCGCCATGTCCCCTCAGCAACCTATCCGTGTTGATCCAAAAATCTGGCAGTGCTGCGCCGGCGCTGCCGTTAAAATTCCAAAACTACATTCTCATGTTTCCTACTTCCCATTAGGGCACTTAGAACACGTCTCTCCATCCCCAAACCCTAGCACACTCTCCCTTCTTGACCGTTCCTGTCAATTCATTCCCTGCACCGTCTCCGTGGTTAATCTACTCGCTGACCCTTGTACCGACGAAGTGTTCGTCAAATTACTACTCACTCCTGTCACTAACAACTGTGTCCACCAACCTCTTGAGGTTCGTGGAGACCAACATGACGGGGTTGAGGTTGTTTCCTCTGGCAAAACTCTTACTCCGTCTGATGCTAATAACGGCGGTGCATTCTCCGTGCCTAGCGAATGCGCAAAATTAATATTCCCGCCACTTGACCTCCAGGCCGAAAAGCCGTCTCAGGAACTCTCAATAACTGACATTCACGGCAAAGAATGGAAGCTTCGCCACGTCTACCGTGGGACTCCCTTGCGACACCTGATCACCACCAACTGGAGTGAGTTTGTTGAGGAGAAGAAACTGATTGGTGGTGATTCCTTAGTTTTCATGAAAAAATCAACTAGAACTGGAACCGAAACGATCTCCGTTGGAATCCGCCGGCAGAAGTTTGGTGCTGCCACTAAGATAACAGAAAATTCTGTTACCGAGGCTGTGGAGACATGGCTTTCGAAGTTGTATATTATCCTACTGCTGAAGGTTGGTGTAATTTTGTAGTTGATGCCAAAGTTGTGGAGGATGCTATGAAGATTAAATGGAATCCTGGATTGAGAATTAAACTTTCTTTGAAGAAAGACAATTCTTCAAAGAGATGTTCAAATTTTGAGGGAACAATATCTGCTCCTAATCGTCCATGGCACATGCTTGAGGTATATATTTATTTACGCTCTCTTCTTTTAGTCTTGTTATATTTCAACTGCACAATGTTATATGTAGTGTATTTTTTTTAATAAATGTTATCGGTCAAAGTTATGGTTCATGTTAGGAACTATATGTTCCAATGTGAAAAATATAGGATATGTATGTTCCATTGTAATTATCTTAAACTTATCATATATTTTAAATGATTGATACCAGATACTTATCATTTTTCATCTCAATATCATAGGTTAATTGGGATGAACATAAAGCCTCGCAGGTTCCAGAGCGAGTCAGTCCTTGGGAGGTTGAGCTTATTTCCAAAATACATGCACTGCATCCACATCCACAGTTCCCTCGAACAGAAAAGCTTAGGACTGCTAAAGATTCTGCCTTACACAATGATATAGAGGGAGACTCCTCCATCCCAAATATAGAGTTTCATTCTTCAGCGACGAGTTCCTTCAATGAAACGTCGTTGAATAGCGATCCTTTGCTTGATGACATACAGGGAGCCAGGCACAATCTTTTTTCCGCATCAACTTCTTCCAACTGCAACACCAAAAAACTTAGTCCTGGTTCAATTATGTTATTTGGTCAGATCATACGTCCCGTTGGAAGTGATTTGCACGATTCAGATATCAAGGGAGAGGATCGCGGTAAGGGCCGCAATGAAGATTGTCTGGTGTAGTTTAGATGTTAATGTCATTACTGCAGAAAAAGTGGTGACAATTAACTTTTCTCTTGTTACTGAATCTATCTGTTTTATCAATGTCAAATATAATTTTCACTTTTATATCATTGCAACAAAACATGAATCTATGCAAATATTTTGTAGATAATGCAGGTTATTAAATGAAGATTGTTTCGAGAAGAAAATAGTTGTACATACTTTCTTGTTAAGCTAAAAGCTTCTTCTAGCATTGATCCCAAGGTCCATACCTTCCCTCCAGCATGCATTTTGTATGAAATTATTGATTTTGATTAAAACTAAAAATTTAAATGTTTGTTGCTTTTAAAGTTATAACAAACCATGATTATCTTTCTACGAAAAAAAACCATGATTATCTATTTCAGTGACATCAACAATATAACAAAAAAATATAATCTAATTTTTTTTTTTGGATAGTGGCCGGGGTTCGAACCCCAGACCTTGCATATATTATGCATTGTTCATACCAACTGAGCTAAGCTCACGAGGACAATCTAATTTTTTTAATGACACTAAAAACAATCCTTATTATTATTATAGAAAAAATTATTTAAGGGTATAATAGGGATAATAAAAAAGTAAGTATTTTTTTTGTGGTGGTCGGGTTTCGAACCTCGGACCTTGTATAATATGTGTATTGTCCATACCAATTGAGCTAAGCTCACGAGGACATGAAAAAGTAAGTATAAATATACTCATTTAGTTTGTTACACTTTTTAAATGATAAAGGAAACAAAACTTACATTTTTTTTAATATTTAAATTTATTCTCATCTATTTGTTACATGTGTTATTTGTATTAAAAATTAAGGGTATTTTTGAAAAGAGAAAAAGTCAGCCCAATAAAACAAACTGAAAAGAGTTATTTTCTTTATATATAGTATATATATATAGATATATAGAGGATCATTTAAGACCACCCTTTAGAATCCATACATTTTCGATTTTTCCATATGATATGCGTTAATCCTCCAATTTATCAACAAAAGAACTATACCATTTGATCCCCAACCCCTTTTGATCCCTTAAAAAAAAAACGCATTATGGAGGGTTTGATTATGAATCCATGGATTTTAGATGACACCCCTTTTGAGACGTGGATCGAGGGGTAGTTTTTTTTTTTTCTTTCTATTCGGTTTTTCTTCATGTGAAGCGTTTTTCTTTGAACGGTAAAAGAAAATTATTTATAACAATAATATAATTTTTTTAGTTGAATTTTCTACTATTTCAAATTTACCTTACATTTCAACCATTTTATTTATGTTTTATTCTTTTTATAATATTAGTTAAAAAAAATATTAAATCACATTATAATAAGAATTACAATAGACAATTTAAAACTATAAAAAAGTCTTTATTTTTTTGACAAAAATAAAAAATATACATTAAAATTGATATAGTAAATCGATACAATACAAATTCAAAGTTGCTAAAAACAAAAATGATGAATCTGTGAACAAATTCAAATTATCCACGTTAATAGCATAAAACAAAAGAGTATGCCTACACATATGACTATATTCAAATCTTTGGAATACTCATGTCTCCGGATCTGCAACGTTGACGATGCCAAAATCAATGATTGAATCTACAATTTCTCAAAGTTAATCTTTCAATCGGAATCAAATAAACACCGCACTAAGATGGAAAAACAAAACCATACTGCACTAATACGAGAAATCACAAAAAACAAAAGAAAGAATACCAAAAATTCGTGGATATCACTTATTAAACTACTCAATCTATTTATTTTTAAGTGTTGTTTAACTACGGATTTAACGTTCCTATTTAACTGCCATTTTGATATTTTAAGGGTATGATTTGTCAATTATACCATTTCTCAATTACTGTTATCTTTTCAATAAAAACTAATTAATGCTACGTATTTGGAAAACTAAAGTTTGTTTCTTTTAAACAAAGTTTTTTTTTTAAAAACGTTGTGTATTTGAAAAACTAAAGTTTATTTTTTTAAAAAATAAAATTTGTTTTTTTGTTATCCTCAACATTCAAATCTAAGCTAGGGTGGATGGATTTCTTCAACGTCCTGGATGGACCTTGCTACACTACCTTAGTGAAAGATTTATGGGTTAGGGCAGAAATTGTTCAAGCAGTTGAAGGAGTACATGCGACAGAGATTCACTCCTCTGTCATGGGCTTGAGATAACTATCACTCAATCAACCATAGCTAAGCTGATCAAAGTTGATAATATTAGAGTGTTGAATATAAGCACAAGACTATTCATACTCAGTTTGGAGAGAAAGTCAAAAGCAAGCTTTTCTGGAATACAAAGAATCTAGACAAAGCTAAGAACATGCACGAAGAATACATAATCTTATTCAGGTTTCTGATTTTATGTTTTCTTCCTAGGGTAGGAAGTATCGGCCAACCCAACTGGATACATAAAGTAATGCTTCTTCACATCCATCTGGAAGAGAAACTTAACTTGGTTGCAAATGTATTTCACCGTATGTGCACAACTCTCACAAATACTCATCAAAGCCAAGGGAAGTTGATACCTACCCAAGATTGTTGTCTGAACTATTTCACCAAAGCAAGGTAGTTCAGACTCTGGAAAGTCTAGGTCAGGCTTTTGACCTAGGGATAGAATTTGGTCACGTTCTATCCGCTAAAATTTTGGAAAATATGAAGATAATAATGCCCAAGAACGTGATAAAATCTGATGAATTTGCCACCAGAGGCAGCAAAAGACAATTCCTTCAAGACTTTCCCACCATAACCAAACAACTTAGTCCAGAGGTGCTAGCAGAATTGGTAACCTAGGCCAAAACAGACTATGGTACATAATTAAATCTGGATGACATTCCCGATACATCAAAGGATGCTGCTAGAAAGAAAAGGAAGAGAAAACTACTGCCAAGGTTCCCAAAGAATCCAAAGCAAAAGTTCTGAAGGAGCTGAAGGAGATCACTGAAGAAGCAGTGATTAAGAAAACTAAAACAAGGAGTCGAGCCACTCTGGCTACCACTCAGGTCCAAGAAAAGGCTCATTCAGTATCTCATGCAAAAAGGAAAGCTCCAGAAGATCCAGCAGAAGAAAGGAAAGTCAGAAAGATGGTAAATCCTCCATCAGACTCTGAGACTGAGTCTGGTAACAACAAAGTTCTGGCTATGAAGTACAATAACCTAAAGAAGACTATTCCTGAAGCTTCTGATGGTCAGAAAGAAGGAGAAAGTTCTATGACTATCGGTAAAGAACTTCTGGTAGATGTAGAAAAGGAAGTTGAATAACTAGGAAAGCTGGATGAGGAAGAAGCTAGATTAGAGAAAACAACATAGCCAGAAGCTGAAGCTACTTAGGGAGATGTCTTAGGAAACATAGAAGAAGTCACTTAGACTCTACAAGGTATGTGTCCTGACACTGTAATAGACAATAATGATATTCCTTCTAATAAAACCTCTTATATCCCCTCTCCTCCCTCCTCAAATAATCAACACAGAAACACATGCTCAGATAACCAATCAGGATGATGATTTATCCTTTCTAATAGATAGGAGAAATTTTTCTCACAGATAAATTTAATAACAAACATGAGCAAAATGTGTGACAATCTATAAAGTAATGGGAAGAACTCAACTACAATGTTTTAAAAATAGTTGAAGGATTTTGTTTCGAATAATGGTTTTCAAATTGGTCATAAACCCAATTTTGACTTTACTGAAGTTGTGTTTCTATTCAATGTTTTAATTTCAAAATTTCACATGAATTTTATGTTAGAACAAGAATGGTTCATACAAGTCCTCTAGGGTTTTGATGATAACATAGTATTGAAGGACAATTGGAATACTAACATATGTTCAAGTGTGCAGAACCAAAGATTGAGTCTATCCGGAAGAAAGAACATATGAAAAGGATCAGAAGGATAAGGAGAAGTTTAGAAGACTATGGTAGAAGATCTAAAGGAAGGTCAACCAGACGTCAACATCCTTAAAAGAAGGATGCCTCACAGAAGCCGAAGAGTTACCGCAACAGATTCTATGAAGGTCATCAGACTCAGAAGCTGATTGGCATACTTGGATGACCATCAAATTTCAAAAAATCACGAGGGACCCAAAATCCACATAGGATTTGTCTTATTCTATGAACTGTCCTTATCACAGTATCTGATAGAGCAGATCTTTCTTCTTCTTCTGTCTACGTGTGAAAACAAACAAAGGACCTCAAGAACAAAGAGAATGCAATGGATAATTATACTTTCAACGAAGGAAATTCAAAGGAATATTCAACGGAATTATCCATATCAAACAAAGGGCCAACATTCTTGATTTAAGCCTCTCAACAACTCAATTTGTGTTGGCACTCTTATCCAACGTCTGTCAAATGATTGCCTATATAAGGAGCTGAAGACTTGAAGAAGAATTAACAAGACTCTACTATTTTACTGGGTCATTACTCTGTCAAATCAAATAGCTCAAAACACTTAAGAATTTATCATTCAAGTTTATATCTTAAAAATTCCTAAAGAGTCTGTTCATTTTTTCAGTTTACACTACCACTGTTAAATCGAGTGTAAGAATAAATTAACTTGTTTACAGTTGTAAACATTTAGAAAGTGTATCACTTGAGTGGTTGAGAAGATAAGTCTCTTGGTGAAACCTTGATCACCCATGAAGTCTTAGTCAACTGCGATTGAGCGAAGGGAAGACTCAATCAGTTGTGATTGAGTAAGGAAGTCTTTAGGAGTTGTCCTAGAGCAAAGAAGTCTCTTGGAGTTGTCCTTGAGCAAGAAGTCTTTAGGTAGTGTCCTAGAGTAAGGAGTTCTCTTGAAAGTGTGCTTGGGCATTAAGAAGTCTCTTGGAAGAGTCCTTGAGCAATTTGTAATCCAGAGTGATTATAGTGAAATCCCTTGAAAGTGCAAGGGGACTGGACTACTCCTGTGTTGTGGGAGGAACCAGTATAAATTGTTTTGTGTCTGCTTTCTCTGTGTGTTTTGTATTTAATCCGCTGCATTCAAACTCCGTGTCAAAATTTGCATACCTCATATTCTAAGCAAGTTTTAACACTCAGAAAAAGTAACCATAAAAGTCCAACACAATTCAACCCCCCTCTTGTGTTTTTCTCACCTTCATTTTATTTTTAATGTTATTCATTTGGTCGGTAATATTATCAAAAAAATTGTTGCAATAATCTTATTTTTATGTCTTCTTTTTTATTAATTTATTTTAATCTAAATACGACAAACAAACATTTGAATTTTGACACGTAAACCGTGCTTTGAAGCGCAATTCGTGCTTATATTTTTTCCCTTTATTTTTTCACATGATAAATTTATTAATGTCCCAAATATTTTATCTCTTTGTGCAATTTTAAGATGATAATATTTTCGCACGATTTCTTCTCTTCTCCTGTTTTCACACTACATGTCTTATTATTATTGGTCATGACAGCTCACCTTTCACTTTTATTGGTCATGACAATTCACCTCTCTTCTCATTGGTTATGACAACTCATTCTTATTTCTCATTGGTCACACTAATCTCTTTTTTCACACATGGTCATCTATTTAAGTGAACTTGGGAACATGCTCACTTCACTCAAAAACTCCACATATGTTCCTCTCTCTCTCTCTCTCTCTCCACATATGTCCACCTATCTCATACAACGCTTAGCTACTAAAATATTTCACACACCTCTACCGTCATTTGCACCTACGATCTTAATCAATCAATCACATCATTTTCATTTCGAGTCTACAGGTAAGAATCGTTTTGTTATCCGTTAATTTAATTCTTTCATCTATTAATAATGTAGATTATTTTTCTTAAATTTTCTCTTCTTTGAAAGTGATACTAAAATCCCTTTCAAATCATACCAATATTGTGAAATTTTTTATCGTGGCTAGTTCTAAGAACGACTAAAAACAAAATCGACTCATTTGATTTTTCTCAAGAACCAAAGCTAGTCTTCACTCTTAAACTAAATATGTCAAAATATCTTCGTATTAAATTTAAATGATACTTACATGATTTCTTTTAACTTGTGCAGTGAGGTGTTCTTTGCTATGCATATACCCTTGGATATACAAGATAGAAATTGTGATGAGTAGGTGAAAAGAGAGAGTGATCCAGAGGAGCGCGTGAAGAGATACATTGACGTGGTGGTGTAAGATGAGTTTGTTTTTATGATCTCAAAACATGTAAACAAAAATTGGTTTTACATATATGTTTTGGGTGAACTTGTTGTTAGAGAAACATGGACTAAGATATTCATTGTTAGATCCTATCCTGTTGTGATTTAAATAGACAAACAATTAGAGGAGTGAACTAGAAAAGTGGAGTAAGCTAGTGAATATGTCTTTGAGATTAGTGTTCACTTTTCACTTCACCTTCCTTCACTTTATCTTTTATATATATATGCATGACTAATGTTGTAAATCTGTGAAATATGGGAAGGGGAGAAAGAGAGAGAAGAGAAACAGTACGTACCCGTACATATACCTATCTTTTTCAATCATCTTCTTACACCAGCGACAAGCTTGTAGGAATCCCAAAGAAACGTTGATGCTGTCCTTTTAATTGAAGCATCTGAGGTGAAAAAACACAACGAGAATAATTGTGTACCTTATGGCGCCAAAATGATGTCTTAGTTTAGATTTTGACCAATTCTTTGATAATAAACAATATGATTACAAGCATTTGCACCAGCAGAGAAGCCCTATAGAAAAATTTATGATTGCGACTTATAAAAGAAGCGTCGTTTGGGATTGGTATCTACTGGAGTTAAAGATTGAAGAATCATTCAATATTCAACTCCAATTGACACCAATTCCAGATGACGCCTCTTTTATTAGTCACAATCCCAGACTTTTCTAGAGGGTATATCTGCAGGTACAAATGCTTGTAATCATATTTCTTATGATCAAAGAATCGTTCAAAATCCAACCTCATACATTGTTAAGGCTCCACGAGGTAAGAAACTATTCTTGTTGGAACTGTATGCCTTAGATGCTGTAACCAAAACGACATCATTAATGTTTTTTTGGGGGATTCCTACAAGCTTGTCGGTGGTGCAAGAAGAAGATTGAAGAAGAGAGGTATATGTATGGGTATGTATTGTTTCTCTTATTTCGGTATTTCATAGATTTACAACATTAATTATGCATATATCTAAAAGGTGAAGTGAACAAATGTGAAGTGATAAGTGAACGACAATATCAAAGACACACATGATAAATATTAGTTCATTCCACTTTTCTAGTTCATTCCGCATTATCTTTTAGTGCAAATGATACCCAGTATGTTACAAGCATTTTAGAGGGCTAGAATGCATACAAGAACAGGTCCTGCAAATCTGCTTTGGAAAATTTCTTCTACCATATATATATTTTTTTATAATGAACTATTTTAAGATAATGTTTTGTATAGACATAATTCTTATTGGTTTTTTTGGTGGTTATTCCTCTTTTGATATATATCCATACCAATATATAAAAAGGATACATCACTTTGGGTTTGATTTTTCCTTACATTTTTACCCTTCATTTAAACTATTTTATTTATTATTTTTTTTTTTTATAATATTATTTACTTATTACTTAATAAAAGAGGTAAATTCCATTTGTCAAAAAAAAAAGAAAGAGGTAAATTCCAATAAAATAGGACATGAACAACTCCCTACAATAGGAACAATTTTGGACAGTAAAAACAGAGCTTATTTTAATTTTATCTATCCAAAATATTTTATCATAATACATGTTACGTTTGATATTTCTTCATTTTTTTCTTTCAAGTTTACCCTACACTTAATTTGTTTCCCATGGTATCATTCCTTATCAATTATATAACTTAATTTTGATTTTTTTTTTACTAAAACACTCTATAAAAGAAAAACATGTGCTTAGGTGGTGATTTTAGAGTGATTATCTAGTATTCAACACCCTATCCCCTCAGCCAAGGTTTTCTCTTTCTAAACCTACCATCGTCTACCAACTACCAACACAACCACCATTTCAACCCCATTCATCGCCACAAACCCGTCCTCATACCTTGGACTTGCTTACAATCTTGCATCACATATCCAACAAGAAACCTTTTATCAAGCTTTGTGATAACGGATATGAAAGAATACTATTTTGCACTGGTATTGTTAGGAAGACCATTTCTGGCCACAACCATGTCCTTGATAAATGTGGATTAAGGAGAAATAGTGATACAAATTGGGAGAGAGTATGAAATCTTTTGATTATCATAAATAGGTCGGAAATGGGAGGAAACTATAAACCATGTACGAAAAGAAAAGATTCGAAGGGAGAACCTGACAATTGAAGACTGTGATCAGGTTGAACGGTATGAAGACAAGGAGCCTCAAGGATCGGAGCTCCCAAGCACAACATAGACTTTCTGCAATTTCCCTTATCAACAAGTTAATATTTCCTGTCAAAAACAATTACTTTATTTTATTGTTGCTAATCCTCATTATTATTTTTAATTTTAAATCTTTGCATTACTTATATAACCATACCGTTTCAAGCTTAAATTGTTTTAGTCTCAGATCATTTACAACATACGGCTAGCTTACTCCCGAAGTTCAAGAGCACTTTAACTATCAGGGCTTATTGCGGAAGATACTCATCATAATCACCACGTCTTCTTTTTTTTTATTATAATTTTTTTTATAGTATAATTAGTGAGACTTTGAGCCAAATATTTAATCCACTTTTCTACTATATTTATTTCTATATTGAGTGTTCCATATTAATGCTATTTTTGTTCGAATTTGCGGTCATTTTTTATGGACTATTGGTGATGTTATACTATACAAGAGGTGAAAAGGTTGGTACTTGAGCCTTTCAAATTATTAATATTATTTTTATTATTTATTTATTTATTTATTTTTTAGTCAAATAACTTAGTAGTTAGAGCTCACACAATTTAATTGTGGAGAAGTGGAGTATCCGCGGTTCAAACCCCGGCCCCTGCATATAAAATGCAATATCCCTACCAACTGAGCTAAGCTCACGGGGATTTTATTATTATTATTATTAACCCCTTTGAGCCTCCATGCAATAATTTCTTTTGTTGCCACTAAGTAACGAATCATGTCACAAGTTTTGAACCTTAATGTCACCTATTTAATTTCTTTTAAAGTTGGATAGAATATTTTTAATAACTTGACATGATTTGAAACTAAGTTTGGGGTGGGGTACAGTAGAACTTATTTATCAAAAATGAAAAAAAAAATGTAGATAAAACCATATAAAAATATGGGTCTACACAAAAAAAAAAAATAATCAAGAGCCAACAGCATAAAAAAATTTGTTCTCTTGAAAAAAAAAGTATTTATCTTAAAAAATGAAAGATAAAGAGTTCTATTTAATACCCACATTGTTTTTGTTTAAGGAAGGAAAGTTTGAAATGCTTCAATGTTTAGTGGGAATCTATAAGTTGGAAATCTAAATCCCAATTATTTTGATAGCCTACTTTTTCAAATATATCTCAACTTATCAAAGCAAATATTTAACTTTCTACTTATGATAGATTGAACTTGTGGCTCTTCATTATCTCTAGCAACTTGAGAGAGCATAGTCCTTTCAATGCTTCATTTGTCAACGAGTCAATGCTGACCTATGGAGTACATACACTCCTCGGCTTAGGCGTGCTCCATGATCATACATGTGTTAGTGTTCGACACCAACACATATAATTACATTAAATTATGTGATTTTTTCAAATTATTTATTTATGTCGGCATGTCAGTGTCCGGTATCCGTGTCTGTGCTTCATAGATGCTAACACAGATGGTGATATGCAGGTTTTGGAGAGCATGAAGGTTAATGATTACACCTCGAGTTGGGAGTCGTGATGAAAGCCTATAGTGTCTTTACAGATGCAAGGTTTACTAAGATCTCATCTGAAAAGTAAGTTAACTCATCATTCTTCAAGAAATGTAGCGTTTCAAGACTATTAAATTTCTGAATTGATCTTAGTAAATCTTGATTGTATTTCCATTCTATTTACAAATACAAATTCTTGGGAGATGGAAGGCAAGGCTAACCAAACAAATTAGGACATTCATGTATAGAAGATAATGTAAGATAACCCTTAGTATTATTACTCTTTTTTGTTTTTCCATATCATATGAGCTAAGCTAGTTTTGTATTTTTATACATCTAAAGATAAATTACCAAATAAAACTAATCAGAATTTTGTCATGGCCTTGGGGTCTATACAAAATATCATCTGAAAGTATATATATATATATATATAGTAGCACAAATTTTCTATAGAAGATTTGAAGGACATGTTCTTGTATGCATTCTAGCCCTCGAAAATGTTTGCTACCAACCAAATTACATCTGCACAAAAACACAAGAAATGTAATGATGATCTTATATTTTTATTTAACTCTAAAATGACACTAAAAGTGGACTTAAAACCCTATATGATTTCATGTCATCACCGTGATTGCAACTATGCTCAGTTCGTTTCACACTGGTTAAGTACAATTTTGAATATGCAGTGCAAGATTGTTTCTCTTTTTTCTTGCTGTTGAAGGATTTGGTCTAAGCTGAAACCAAGACAATCACTGCAACAGAACATAAATCTATTCAAATATTTTTAGATAATGTAGCTATATCTAGCATAGTTATCAAACCAAGATTATTATGAACCAAACAAGTAGACCAATGTTAGGCTCCATGTTCAGCTCATATATGTTCTTGGACCTAATTAAGTAATTGAATCTAACTACTCAAACTGCTTCGGTTAATTTCTATTATTTTGAATATGTAGAAAATAATCAAGATTACCATTTAGAATCCATAATTTTTTGTTTTTCATATTGTATGTGCTAATCTAGTTTTGTATTCGGTTTTACGGTTTTATTGAACCTGAGGCAGTGTCGTTATAAATGTATCAAAACTTAAAAAAGACTAGTGGGTGTGTCGATCTGTTAACAATTTTATCGACCAAGATGACCAACATAAGAAACATTTGGGACCAAACCGACTAACAAAACACACATTTGGGGATGGTTTTATAATTTTGATACATTTAGAGACTACAGTAACACCGCTTGACATATTCAAAGACTCGAAATATAAATAAATACCAAATAAAACTAATAAGAATCTTGTGACGAGGTGTCTATACAAAACATTATAGTAAAATAGTTCATTAAAAAAATATGTTGGACTTGTTCTTGTAATGCATTCTAGCCCTCTAATATGCTGGCTACCAACCAGATCATATCTGCACAAGAAACATAATGTTGATCTCCTATTAATGACTGCATATAGTTTTTTGAATAAATAAAAACAGACATGTAATGATGTAAATGCATAGTACAGTAATGTTGCATAAATGTGTATTTGTTTGTGTGTTAAACAAATATATAAATGTTCACTAGCAACGCGAAATTGAATACCTCGGTTACAACAATATCCTCTTATATTGAATATTGATCAAAAGAAAATGATGTCTTCAAACTAATTCAAAGAGAGCTTGTTGTGAAGTTTATTGTATTGGTATGGAATTTAAAAGCACTGGCAAAGCTCATGTACCAAATCAACAAGACCAACATTCGAAAAATGAATATTTGTGCAAAGTAAAGATTTATCAATTCATATATAAACAGATTTCACAACAGATTTTATTTTAATGAACCACCTAACATGAGAAAGCTCAAAATAAATGCTTGTTATGTGTTTGCATATTGAAGAGCATGGATTTTCAGGATCAAAATACAGGTTGCTGAAATGAATAACAGTTGTATTATGCAACACATATTCAACATCCAATGAGACACATACACATGCACCCTAAACAGAAACAAGTTTAGAGACACATCTTTATCAGTGCAGGGTAGTATCTACCTGATAAATACAGTCATCCGCCGAACAATGGTGCACCCTATACGGAGGACCCTGCGAAACATGTATTGGCCCCATAACATCGACCACCACGTCCACCATATCCTACTTTCCTACTTTCTATTTCAATACGCTGAACATGGGCTATTTTTAACCAGTCCTCGCCTATTTCCTTTTTGCATCGCTTCTCTATATGAGGGCAGCATTGAATACACAATCTTTTCAAACTGCTAAGACATTTGATGCTCGCTGGAAGACAGCTCAAATTAGGACACAGAGCAATAATTAATTCCTGAAGTAAGGAAAGGTTTCCCAACCAATCAGGCAAATATTCTAGTTTTGGAAGTTCAGACAATATTATGCATTGCAGAGAAGTCATATGTTGCAAAGCCTCATGCAAACTTTCTACTTCCGGACAACTAGCAATCACCAATGTCTCTAGACAAGTTAGGTATTGAAAACCTTCTGACAGATTCAACTTGTGGCACTTCACTATCTCTAGCATCTTGAGAGAGCATAGTCCTTTCAATACTTCATCCGTCAATGACTCAATGCTGACACAGTTGGTGATAAACAGGTTTTGGAGAGCATGAAGGTTAATGATTTCATTTGGGAGCACCTCAAGTTTGGAGTGCTGATGAAAGCCTAATGTCCTTATAGATGCAAGGTTTAGTAAGATCTCATCTGGAAAGTAAGTTAACTCATCATTCTTCAAAAAATGCAGCGTTTCAAGACTATCAAATTTTTGAACTGATCTTAGTAAATCTTGATTGTATTTCCCTTCTATATACAAATACAAATTCTTGAGAGATGGAAGACAAGGCAAACCAGACAAATTAGGACATTCAGTTATTTCAAGTACACTAAGAGTCGTGAACATATTTTCTCCATCCTCCCTTGATAGCCTAATCAGGTTTGGCAGCTTATCTAGAATAAGAGCTTCCAAAGCCATTAAACCTCCAACTCCACCATTATAGGGCTCCTCCCATAGGTATATTACACGACTCATGTTAGATATTTTTAGACTCTTCAAAGAAGATAGTTTCCCCAGCTTTGGAAGGTGTAAACAATTTTTGCAATCCGTGAGCTCTAAAGAAGTTAAATCTTTCAGAGAAGGACTAGACATCCACTGTGGGAAATATGTACCTGTATACCCTCCCAAACCCAAAGAATCAAGTTGTTGGGTATGAGGTTGAAGCACTTCAAGAATTTGCTCAACGTTTCCTTGTAATTGGGACTCTTCATTTCTCCCCCATGACAACCTTAATTGGTTCAAGTGTTTACTGGACATGTTGGCTTCCTTGGCATGTGTTACACTTTTTACTCTCTCTAGGTGCTTGATATGAAGCTCTCCTTTAAGGTTTAGTTGTCCTAATTCTTCCAAAAGGTACCCTCTTTTCTTACCAACAACATATATGCTTAAAGTCCTTAGGGAAGTCAACGTTCCTATCTTAGGGGGCGAACTTGATAGTGAGTAGCAAGCTCTCAAAGATAGTTGTTGTAGAGATTTTAAGTGTGTCAAACTATCAGGCAAACTTTGTAGATCATAACAATGGTCTAATTTCAAAACCTGCAAATTGCAAAGCCTACAAAGAGATTGTGGAAGAGTTTTGAACCTTCCATGAGAAATATCTAAGTATCTTAGATATTTTAAACGACCAATCGAAGCTGACAAAATGTTTAGTAAGTTGCTCCGAAGCACCCTTAAAGAATAAAATTTCAATATTTGAGGTGAAAGTTGGCCAGCATCATTGAATTTCCACTCTATGTAGGTCTTCAAGGAGTTGACATGGTGCAATTGGATTGAACTGTAATCTTCAGATGCGTGTTGTCCGTAAACTGAGAAGTGACGGATTCTTGCATTCATATTAATTATACCATTATTATATGCGCTGCAACAAATTTCCTCGGCAAAAGATTGAGCAAGATCATGAACAAGATCATGCATTTTGAAATGTGTAACCTTGCCTAATTTATCCGTTTGAACATCTTGAAAAAGTGAACTCCAGTATAATTCATTCCACACTTCATCACCAATATCTTCCACTTCCAAACTTTCATTGGATGAAATGAATCCATTGGCCACCCAAAGTTCAATTAGAAGCTGCTTACTTATTAATTCATCTTTTGGAAATATAGCACAGAAGGCAAAGCATTGTCTCAACTTAACCGGCAAGTACAAGTAACTTAATCTCAAGGCCTGCATGACAGAGTTCTCACCTTGTAAGCTCCACAACTTGCTGTCCTTGACATAGATCCATTCTTTTTCTTCTCTTTTAAAGCGCAACAGACTTCCTAATGTTATTGCTGCTAGAGGCACTCCTCTACACTTCTTTAGGATCTCTTTCCCAATTGCCACAAGCTTTGTCTGTTCTACCTCATTTGGTCCAAATGCTCGTTTTCTAAACAATTCCCAGCAGTCTTTGTCGGACAACATTGAAAGTTTATGAGCAGGCAACGTTCCCATGATTTCTGCTACCTTTGGAAGCCGTGTAGTGACCAAAATTGAAGCACCTTTTCCTCCACAAGCCAATACAGACTTCAACTTCTGCCAATTCTCTTGTTCCTCATCCCACAAATCATCCAAAACAAGCAAATATCTTTTTCTTCGAAGTAGCTCTTGCAGTCTTCTTTGTAGGGGCTCAAGATCTAAATCCTCACAGTCATAGGAATTTCCAGACGTTGATCCTATGATAGCTTTTGTCATTCTCTTCAGACTGAAATCTTCTGAAACACACACCCAAATTCTTAGCTCGAAGTGGTTAACTATCCTCTCATGATTGAAGATGAGTTGGGCGAGTGTCGTTTTACCAAGTCCACCTATACCTATTAATGGATAGACCGATAAATCCTCTGATTCACATGCATCTCTAACAAAAAAGTCTACAATTTTATCCTTATCTTCATTTCTTCCATATACTTGAGGTTGAGTGATGATTGAGGTGGTTTCACGCCAGTCAATGACTCCATTTCTCCTCTTCCTATCGGTCTCTGCCAAATGAAACTTGCTCTTTTCTTCGCTAATTTCATTTAATCTCTCCCTTATCTTTTTCATTTTCTTAGCAATTTTGTAATGGAAAGCAACATGCTTAGGGTGAAAAGAGGATAAGAAAGAGCTTTGTACCTTCTCGGATGGTCCACCCTTGTGTCTTTCATACTTCAACTCTGATGCTTCAGCGGCACACTCGTCCAAAATATCATCTAGAACGTGAGCAGCATCTTTCAGCTTTTGCAACCAATCCTTTATAGCTATGTTTGAGAATTGTTTCTCCTCGGCATCTTCAAGTGTAGCCTGTATTGTAGTGAGCAAGCTAGCAAGACTTTTAAAGTCCTTATCGAAACCAAGAAATAGGCCAAGCTTGTTTGCAACAAGAGAGGTCAAATTCTTGAGCACAAATTCAACCACAGCCTCAGCCATATTCCAAGTCCTAACTGAGAATAAAAATGCAAAGTTTTTTTTCTTTTCAGGATTGGTTTTGCATCAACTTGAGATTCTGAAGTCAATAAGGGACGGCACCCACTACTAATAAATAAATAATAGTGTATTTGGAATGTTGCTCAAAGTTGTTGAAATTTCCACAACTGTTGTTTGATTAAATTCCATGGAAACAAGGAGATTAAAACAAATAATTTCTTGTACTTAAATCAATAATGATACATTACAAAAATGTCAGCCGTCTAAAATTTCATTTTGAATAATAATGTACTACATCCATTTTAATTATCATTAAATTATAAAAAATATTTGTGTTGTCTTCTGATCCGTTGGACCTAAGAAAATGGAGTTCTGCTCTTCTTCCAACACGTTTTGCTCATTCCCAACCAAACTTCCGAAAATGTCTCTGGATGAGTTAACTCACGCATGTGTTATACTCAACGTGAGTTAATTCAAGCGGAGCGGGTGTTTTTTCATGTTTAACACATGCGTGAGTTAACTTAAGCGGGTGTTATACCCAGCGTGAGTTAACTCACGCAAGTGTTTTTTCATGTTTAACATCTGCTTGAGTTAACTCAAGCGGGTGTTATACCCAACGTGAGTTAACTCACGCAAGGGTATTTTGGTAAGTTTGGTTGGGAGTGAACATTTTTTTGTTGGGAGAAGAGTAGAATTCAAGAAAATGGTTGGTCGGTTGGGATCCGCTATGAGGACGGATCAAGCTTTGATCTATCTGACGCGCGTCTGGTTCTATTGAGCCGCCGTTGATCATCCTTATCCACCGAAGAGGGGTGGTGTACCTGCATTTGCTCCGACACCCAAGTCAGTGAGGGGTTCGAGAGTATGCAGCTATAATATGGGTAAGAAGAGTCATACTTGACCTAAGGCTAAGCCTGGGTATAAATAGTGGCCATGTAGGGTTTGGCTATCAACCCTTATCTTGTCAGTTGTGTCTGGGGGTTACGGACATGAGCAACCCCCGGTCAGATGGTGAGAAACTCTCGGCCTGCGGCCTGCAGAGACGTGAGCAACTCTTGGATCAGTGAGCAATTCTTGGCCAACATCATAATCCAGTGACGTGTCCATCATGTGGTGTCGCCTGCTTGAGAGAGAGAGAGAGAGAATAAAGAAAAATAGTTCATGTAATGATGTAAATGGATAGTATAGTATCATTGCATGAATGTCTGTTTGTGTTTGAGATAAACAAAGATACAAATTTAATATCGATCAAAAGAAAATGATGTCTCAAAACTGATTACACAAGACCTATATTCAGGAAAAAGTAGAATGTGAATTAAAAAAAAAAAAAAAAGTAGATTGTGCAAAGTAAAGTTATACGGTTAATACAGAGTTCACAGCATATTATATTTTCAATGAAACACATAACATGAGAAACTTTAGAATAAATGATTGTTGTGTGTTTGAATATTGAAGTGCCTGGATATTTAGGGTCAAAATACAGGTTGTGTAGATGAAATACTGTTGTACTATGCAACACATATTCAACATCTTGTTGGACACATACACATGCCAATGTTGTCAATCGTGGATCACATGAAATATCATTTGGTCAAATTCCAACATTAATCCAATATCTATGTCATTATACCAACCATAGCTTATTCAAACATCACACATTTATCATATCTTAGACAATTCTAGCATCTCTCACTATGAATACCTCAGCATAACATTTTATATACTCGTAGATGTACCGCAGATAAATTTATAAAACCACAAAAATAAATTTGAATTGCTAAATATAATCAGATAAAATAATTCCTACTCCTTTACATAGCTACATAAGTTTTTGGAGTTCATTCAAAGTGTTAGGTAACCGTTATCAGAGTTGTATCAACTATCATGATACCAACAAAGTGATGCACAAACAAATGTACTGCATTAACTAGGAATGCTATTTTCCCAAGTCTTAGTTATTCTATAAACATATGGAAAAACAAAGTGGAAGCAAGAAAATTAATCCAGAATATTGTCCTTATTTCTTTGAAAGAAAAAATAAAATCAACATCAATAATATTTTTCTACAACTTTCCAATCAAAGGGAATAAAATATAAACCAAACAATTGGACTCAAGTGGTTAAGGAGCTCCATCAAAGGACAAATCGCTCGGGAGAACCCGTGTTCGATTCCTAGGTGGAACAATTCTTAGTTATTCTATACTTACCTCACGGCCGTACTCCGGATTACCGGGGCCCCCTTCCCCTGGCAACCAGAGGGTTAACACTAACAACAACAGAAAAGGGAGAAAGATATACCTCTAATTTTGATCAGGTCCTTGCATGGCAGAACATTGATTCCCTATACGAACCTCACGCCTCAATTGAGTTAAGCGTAATCTTTTTACAGGTAACTTTTCCTTATGTGCTTCAGAATTTGCTGCAGAGAGACATTAAGTTGTCAGACACGTGTATTAGATACTCAAAAATGAATGCATGATTTGGACTATTTTACCTAGTAAAGGATTCTTTGATTTTTGTTGCTTATACTTCAATGCCCTTTTCTCTTCGATTCGCTCTGCTCTATGCTGGCGTGCAACAACCCTGTGATATTCCATGAGCTGCACATGATGCATGTACAACGTCCATCTCATATTTGGATCATATTGATGGAATGTGTAATTTGGTAACCCAGTGAACAAAAGTACATTCTTTTGCACCGGAAGTCCACTTGGAATATGCTGAAGAGATTTGTATCTGACCCCTGACGATTCATTTGATCTGTAAGTCCCTTGAAGTTTATTTGTGCCAAAGTTTGCTTCTAAATTTTCGGTACATCCATAGGTTTGATGTAGCTCTTGTTGACATGTTATTAGATTCTTATCTTTTAGCATAGTTCCACTAGCTTGCAATCTTGTATCAGCAGAATTTCTTACGCACTCTGTCGTCAACTGTTGCCTATGTTTTTTAGTCTTGAATGACCTTAATCGCCTTGCAACATGTTGACATTCCTTATTATGATTTTCATTATCCCGCTTCACTGCATAAAAATGATGAATGGTTACTTTATTGATTGTAGTCCACTAAAAATTGTGTTTTAAAAAAATACCCTAGAATATGTCAATCTTACTAGCTATACGAGTAGTCGCACAACCAAATAGGATTGGGATTCAAAACATATAAATACATGAGATAAGTACTAGCACGGTAAGTGTTATATACCTCTACATCTGTTGCAATGTTGGTTTACACAAACATGTTCCTCTGTTCTCTCTTTCACCGTTGCCTTATTTTTGGAACGAGCTTGGTGTTTCATCTGACTCAGTCGAAGTATCCTTCCTTGCCGCTGCTTATTTTCGGGTCTATTAATCATTTGCAATGAGGACAAATCATTCTTACTTTTACATCTAGCTTGTTGCTTCATTTGACTCAGGCGGGTTGTTTTTCTTTGTAAATGTTTGATTTGGTTATCATCTGCCCTATCATGATCCAATATATGATATTTACATCTAGCTTGCTTTCGGATTTGAGTTAAGCGCGTTCCTGTAACTTCATAACAAAGTCCACACCTTTCACTACTCACACGAGAAACCGATCCATCAAGTAGTTCTTGAGAGCACTCCTGATCTATAAACAAAAGAATAGCAGTTACAGTTATCAAATTCTTCTCATGTTGAGATTCTGCAGAGCATAGAAGGCATTTGGAAATTAAACAAAGTTAATTTCATCAACCACTACCAGTTATGCTCAGTGTTGTCAATTTAGATCATGGAAAATAGCAATTTGTTCAAATCCCCTTATGCTATAAAGCCGTAGCATCACTATAGCCTAAAAAAGTTTGACAACACTTCATACTAAATAGCGTATCATGGAACAATAACGATTTGTTCAAATTCCGTTATGCTATAGCCTATGGCCGCTATTTGACAACACTGGTTGCACTGCTACTATATTCTTCAGATGTATGATCAACTAAGTTACTAGATAAGTCTGAACCGATGAAAAAGGAAATAAGAATAGTCAATTATAAGTCAAATTCAATGCAAACCTTGAATTTGGGTGCTTATATGTGTCTTAGCCACACTATCTTCAGTCTGTGTTGCTAATATTTCAGCAGATTGTGCTAGAATGAACAAGTCATCAACACATCCCTCAAAAGTATTTGCCTGAGGCACCTGTTCTTCATGTTTGTTGGCTTCCATACTGTGGTTATCTACATGCTTCTCTGTCGTTTCAGATAACTCCCTACATTGGCTATAGTGGTTTTCTGCTAATGCACACTGCAAATCGGGCTCGTCCTCCAGCTCTTCAGCAGTTACATTCAGATCAAAGTTTGCATGAAAATTCCTACACCTCTTTTCTTGTTGATCGGTCCTAAGCTGCTCACTATTCATAATGGTCTGTCAACAATTTGAGTAATAATGAGACTCAAAGTAATGAATATAATATTTGTTACATCTCTCAGTGATTATGTTTCTACACCAAACAAAAAGGCTTGGTAAATTTAAATACAAATGTAACTTTAAAAGAAGTTAATCATAATCGAGCAACTATATATGTTTTTATATGAACGGTCAATATTAGTTCTACTGAAGGTAGTCAAACTCGAGGATCTACACGAACCCAAGGAACATCGGAAAACTTGACTTTTACTTTAATATTCCATCATAATCTAATAAAGCAAGAAGCAGCGGGGAAGCCTTATTCAATCAACTACAATAAGAAGAAGGACAGGCCTGCACCATCACTTTTCAAACACATTGAAACCTTATCATTCCACGGCTACAGTTTGAGTTTTTTCAGGAAACACCGCATCACTACCATTAGTGTTGTCAGATATTGGCCATGGCGGATATCAATGGCGGTTTTTGGGCTCTCCGTCATGCCCAATTTCAACCAATATAGCTGGATTTTCCGCCATAATCCGATATGATGGTGCCACAAAGCAACCAGTATGGCAGATTTTGGCTCTCCGCCATCCTCAAATTCAAGATTGAGTTTTCCAAATTCACACTAACGAATTTATGAGCAAGTTAACTCGATTTAGATAACAAAAATCATAAACATGTACTACTATTTAACTTTTCACTTTGATAACCATGATTTTACTTGTTTAATCTGATGATTCATGACATATTAAACTATAAGATTCAGCTCTTCTTTCTTGAGATGGATCACATTGGATTAAAACCAAAAGATATTGAAGTGCATGTATTCACAAATGAACATTCCTACATAACATGGTTTGTTCCTAAAAGGGTAAGGCTGAATCCAAAGAAAAAATGGGTTTCAAACATTAAACAGAAATAAAATTATGAAGTTCCTTCAAGATCATTAAGAGCTTTCAACATCACTCAGGTGGAAAAAAAAATGGCAGAGTTATACAAAACAGTGAAAAGATTCATGTGGGGACCAAAAACATTAAAATAAAGGCATAGCAAACATTTTTTTTTTTTTTGTGGAAAGAAGTAAGAGCTTATAATTTTTTTACTGAAAAATCTAGAACATGCATTGACTTGAAGAGAAACACTTACCATAAATTAAAAGTGCTTATTTTGTTGTTGCTGTGTTCCTTTTTTGTCTTGTTGAGGTTAGGATGATGGAGTGAAGTAATCAGACAGAGAGACAAAGAAACTTAGTGGGGACGATGTAAATAAATAAATGAAGATTTAAAAAGTAAAAGAAAAAGACAATAATCCTAAACGGAGACTCCGAGGAATCAAAAAAGAAAAGTGGGGCATGCTTAAGGAATGTCCTTCTCTTTATACTGGTAGCCGGTAGGTGTAGGTAGGAATGTCTTTCTCTCTCTTATAAGTTATATATTCTGATTTATTTATAATAAAAAAAGTCACAAAATAACTAAGTCATTTTAATTTTTAATATAATATTAATTTTTTTTTTCCTCCTATAACTCTAATTAATACTCCCTCCGTCCCTTAATACATGACACAGTTGACTCAATTACGTATAATTTTGAGCTTAAATATCTTGAATAATAAATTATAAAAAAAATATAAAAATTTGATATTTTGAAAATACTCATCGAGACAAATCTAACGACATCTTATATGATATTATTTATCTTTGTATATTAGTTGAAAAATACGGTCAAAGTAAGTTAGGTCAAAATTGCACATTTTCAAATGGGTCATCTATTGCGGGACGGAGGGAGTACCATTTTCATCACTCTCAATTTATTATATTCCACTTTGCATTTATGATGATGGGGAATACATCAGTGCTTAACAAAAGCACTTAAAACTATTTTACTCCCTCTTTCATTTATACATTTTTCTTAATATGTATGAAATGAACAAATGACTCAGTTAATCCGGGACGGAGAGAATATACATATTTGTGATGAAAACAATGATTTTTTTTACTATTAATCAATTTTCTTATATTTTTCAATAACACTTTCAAAGATTTTTCTTTTAAATGTATAATTAAAATGATGAAAAATTCAGCTCAAAATAGTCTCCTATTCCCTTTTTATATTGTTTTAGAATAAAAAAAAACATTCTAAAATTGATAAAGATTAATCGTTAAACTATTTTTGAGATGTCCATATTAGAGACACCAAAATAATATATTATATTCATAATTTTTAGTTTTATTAAGGTTGAATGTTATTTAACCAATCTGCCTCTGTTCCAGATTGATAAATACTTCATAATATCTGCCTCAGTTCCAGATCGATCAATACTTCGTAATGTAATGGTAGCCATAAAAGTCGTACAATTTATGAAGATCAAAACCAAAGGCAATGACGGATGTGTGGCACTTCAATACAAGCAAAGCATATGACATAATCAACTAGCAATTTCATTATATTTGATTTGTATTGTACCTAAACTCAATTTCTTTTAAGTATTAACACCTTTAGTATTGATTAAAATGAAAATGAAATTGAAAGCTAAATAAATTTCAAATTTTTATTAAAATTTAACCTATGGATTGATTCATAACTTTGTTTGATTGATGCATAAATTTAGGATTTAAAAAGATTTTACATAAACATACTTAGATCGATGCACACTTCATTTAGATCGAAACATAGTGAATGAATTTTGAATAAAACTGAACATTCTTAAACCAGGGACTAAATCAACTTTTTTGAACCAATAAAGAACCTGTATGGATCATTTCGAGCTATAATATTCTGAAAGCTTTAAGCACCGGAACAAAACATGGATCGATACAAGCCTCCTTTGTGTCAATACATGTTGTATTTTTCCAACTGAAAATCCTGAAAAATAGACAAAAGTTTATGTTGCGAATTTTCTTTCTCCTATCAAATTCTAAACACTTATATAACTCATTCATGCATCTTTTTCATATTCAAAAGAACTCCTAAACATATAAGTTTGTCTTCTTCATATACCCCCTACCTTCTTATGAAACCTCTCAATTCTCAAAAACATAATCATTTGATAGTTGAGTGTTACATTTATAATAAGAAATAAGGTTCAATTTAGGGATTGTAATTTTTGCATATTGGGTTGAAGATACTTGGGGAATTCTCAGTAAAACCTAGGGTTTCCTCCCAAATTCAGGTTTGAATTTATGGCTTTTCATCAGAAATCTTTGCAATGAATTTATGAATCTCCCCTATGACGTGCCATATTCTTTCTACGTGCATGACAATGCCACATAGACAATAACTACAACATCATTTTGACCGAAGGAGAAAACTAACCAAGGGGGTAAACTGATCGATGTTTGACAAAATTCAAACGTTTTATGTTTCGAAATCTTAAGGGGGTAATTGTATGATGTTACGGTTACAATTTTTGGGGTGATTAATCATTTATTCTTACAATAATTATTCTCTCTATCTCATGATAGGTGCCCTCTTTACTATTTTTGTTTGTATCAAATTATTTGTCATTTTTATAATACCAATGCATCATTTATTATTCTTTTTCACTAACATACCCTTATTTATTGCATTTCAACCATCTAACTACTCAACTTTCTATAATTAATAAGAGTGTTATAATAAATTAAACTTATTTTACCATTAAAATCATCATCACTCTACATTTCTTTAATAAGCATGTAAAAAACTACACCTTCTAGTCACTATTATAAACAAAATTTAACATTTTAAGTTCTTTCAATAAATAATGTATGTTGTCTATATTAAAGACTACATACATCATTTATTGAATGAATATAAAATATCAATTTTTGTTTATAATAGTGACCAGAAGGTAGAAAGTAATATCTTATTTGAGAGGGAGGGAGTAACATATCAGTGTCTAGTATTCAAGGGAAACCCTTTGCCTATTACCATAAGGGTAACACTTTTCTTTTTTTTTTTTGTCAAATCACCTAGTGGTTAGAACTCACACAATTTAATTGTGGAGTGTCCGGGGTTCGAACCCCTGTCCCTACATATAATATGCATTATTCCTACCAATTGAGCTAAGCTCACGGGAATAATAAGAGTATCACTTTAGTGCCATCGGGGAAGTAATGGAACATGCCATTTACCCAATCATGTAGTGCCACGTGGCATTGCTTATTAAAATGAAAACAAAAAAACAAAAAAATCGGTGTCAATAAAAAAAGTAAATTACATTTCCCTCCTCTCAAAGATGCTTGAATTACATTTTCATCCCCTCTTATGTTAAAATATACACTCCCCTCACCTCTTATTCAAAACATATCAGAAAACTTTTCACTCCCCTCCCCTAAGAGAAGCTTGAATTGCATTTTCATCCCCTCTTATGTTAAAATCTACACTTTACTCCCTCAATATTTTTGTTTTTTTAATAATCTGGCATAAAAATAATAATCTAACACACTTCGGAAAAAAAATAGTATTGCGAGTCTATTTTAATATAATAAAAAATTGAATGTATATTTTTCGCTATTTTTATTCACAATTTCATGAACATGTAGTTTTAAACCATATTATAAAATATGAAACAACCCAAAATAAAATTAAAATACGTGAAAAATTACCAAAGACAATAAAACATGGTTATTTAAAAGTTAAATTTATAATCTAAATTATAAAATCAATAGCAAAATATTTAAATTTAATTATCATTGACATTTAAATTATAAAGAAATAAATTAATTTTTCTTAAATGATGGTTCAAAATTAAAATATATCATAAAAATATTTATTTATGTTAAAAAAGATTAAAGTGTAGTGCATATTTAATTATTACGAGATGAAGTTGTAATTCAAGCATCTTAGAAATGAGGGGATTATAAATTTTAATTTTGAAGTGAGGAAAGTGTATATTTTAAAGTGAGTGTAATTCAAACATGAGTGTAATTTACTCAAATAAAAAAGAAACAAGACTTAAATATATAGCCTATTTGAATTTTCGTTTTACTAATCATTCCATTTTACCATTGCAAATACTAATCATTTGAAAAATGGTCCTAATAACATTATTTCTGTTGCCAATGACCATCTTTGCTGCGCCGTCACCTCATCCTAAGGTTTGTTTGTTTCTTCCTTATTTTATTTTTTTTTTCATCTTTTGTAATGGTTATGGTCATGAGAACAAACCAAAACCAAAATCAAAATCAAAATTAAAATAGGGATTACCTACACTTGATTAGGGAAAGAAAACAAACCTTTTGAACTAATTTCAATTCATTAAGATTAGATTTTAGGAAATTTAGGGTTTTATTTTGGGATTGAAGTAAATCCATTGCAAGGGGTATATATGCTCTGTCTTTCACATCTATTTTTTTAATTTCATCATCTTCTTCCATCTATTCCATTATTAAATTGTTTATTACCATCGCATGAAACTGAACTTTCAAAGGTTTAAATTACATTTCATATTCATGAGTTTTTGCAAAAATGTTATTGTTGTGATATGTAAGTGTGAGTTAAATTCCTAAATTGGATGAAAGAGTTCTATAAACTTAATGCATGAAGGTTTTGGATGAAGATGTGGTCTCCAACTCATTTGTGTGGTTGTTGTTAGTCCAATGTGATTATTCAACCCAATAACGCTTCCGCTTGTGGCCCAACATATATAATAAAAGAAACAACGGGGGCACCAAGAGGGTCGTCATAAAACAACGGGGTGAAACACATCTCAAGTGAGTGAAGGAAATCAGGCCAGCCGGTGAGTTGATTATTACATATCATCCATTAAAACCAACTTAGGGCAGTGCTGTCGAGGTAAAAGGATGCGATTTGGAGGAGTTCTTTGTCAGGGACGTTGTTAAAGTAAAAAAAAAAGTGAGATCCTAGAAATCCTATTCATGGAATTGGAACCATCAAATCTGGGAACCTCAAGCTTCATGTGTGCGTGGTTGGGTCATGGTGGACTGGTGGAGTGGCCAGAGTGACCAATATCCGAATCGAAGGTTGTCTGGTTTGATTCAAGGGTGGTGAGGCGATAAATAACTTCATCCAGTTTGGAGTGAAGGGAGCTTTGGTTGTTAGGTAGGGTGGTTTGTGATTGAGTGCATTTGATGATATATGGCTTCTTCAAGGCGAGTGGTGGATTGTGAACGGGTGTTATCAGCCATCGCAAAGAGGCAACGAAAGCACCAAAATGATAGGTTAATGATAGGGGATAGTAACAAAAGGATATGTTTTTCCTGAATTTGAGGCCAAGAAGAGATTTTTTGAATAACTTTGATGCCTTTCATTCAATCATTGCTAAAGCTTAAATATAACAAAGTTGTACTACAAAAGAATAACGGCAAAAGAGAGAGACTGCAATGATAAAGTGGAAGCAAGATGAAGGGCAATTCTTATCTAAGACAGCACATGGCATCCTAGGTATAGCTATATATTCTAGAGGATTTCCCACTCTTTGTGAACAAAGTCCTCCCATCCTTGAGGACGTTTGGTGATTTGTTTGGGCATGTGTGCTTCTGGGCTTGTGACTCTTATTGGACCAGGTATGTTGTTGTTATCGTGACTCCTATAACTCAGTATTTAAAGAAAATTGCTCATCATGACTCCTATAACTCAATATTTAAAGAAAATTGCTCTTCTCCCTTTTAAAATTGCTCATTCCTTTATATCAGCGGCAATTAACTGTCGCTCGACATTTTTCAGCGACAATTAACTACGGATGATACTTTTAAGATCAGAGGAACCGACTTAAAAGTGATTGAATTGATCTTAAAAGTGCGCTGAAAAATGTCGAGTGACAGTTAACTACCGCTGGTATATGGAATGAGCAATTTCAAAAGTGAGAAGAGTAATTTTCATATTTAAAATGCATTTCAAGAAAGGAAGGATCCTTTCCCTCTAAAAAAAAACGAAAGGAAGGATCCTCAATATTCAAAATACATGTGAAGGAATGATTCGAAGGAGAACTTGTCGATGGATGTGAACTTTTCAATTTAGGACTAGGGAATGTAAATAGATATTAACAACAACAATCAGCCTAACATGGTTGAATGATGGTAATATGATTGATGTAAATAATAGCCAAGAAGGACCAAACTTTGTCTAATTTGTCAACCCTAATAATTGGTGGAATCCTTAAAAAGAATGAAAAAACTTATTTTGATATATATATATTTGAGAGAAATCAAGGTTGAACAACTAACGTTGAACAATTGTCCACATTCCTTTGCCACGAAGGACAATAAATATATTTTTTTTGTCGTCATAACCTTGTACCTCTTCCTTCATCGTTCCATTTATTCCAAACCTTGATGTCACAAATATTTATTTATTTATTTAATAATAGCCATAAATCACAATGTCACGTGATATGTCTAGAGTTTTTTTTAATTTAATTACAACTATCATGACCGATTAAAAACAAATATTTGTAAATAAAATGTCACATGAGCAATTTTGAGTCAAAATATCAACAAAGGACTATCAAATGCAAAAGGGCTAAACTTGGAGGACTAAAATATAGCAATTGAAACTTGGAGGGCCAAAATAGAGCAATTGTGAAACTTGAGGGGTCAAAACTGTATTTTAGCTTTTTTTTTTTACATATAAAAACTCTTTTCAGCTCCCACACCGCCGTCATAGTTGTCTCTTCCTCACTGCTTCACTTGCTTTGAATTTGCGCAGACAATTCGTGTCACCTTCGATAAATCCATGGATCCAAAAAATGACAAGGTTAGTAGTATCTATATTCACAACGATGTTTCCTTCATTATTCTCTCCAAACTACCTCTCAAATCTCTGAAACGATTTACTTGTGCGAGTAAATCATGGTCTCTTTTATTTGAAAACCCTAATTTTATGAAAATGTTTCACGAAAAATTCATGTCTATGCATCGATCATTGTACCATGATACACGTGTCTTCCTAAATATTAAGGAAATACAACCACATCCCGAAGATGGTTCCACTTTGTATTTGCTTTGTGGGGAGAATAAGGTCAATTTGACATGCCCACACGATTACATTTATACTCATATGTTAGACTCTGGTATTAATGATGTTCTGTGTTTCTCTGATGTTGACCATGAATGGGTTAAATTATGGAATCCAGCAACCAGGGAATATGTGAGTGTTCCTCCTAGCCCTGCTCAGGTTTTACTATTTAATAATGTTTGGTTTAATCTTCATGGATATGGTTATGACCACATTAATGAAGACTATAAGATCATTCGTCATGTTAAAGTTAATCAATATATACCTAATGATAATGTTGATTGGAGTTATCTGCCATCGACACCACACCCTTTCTGGGAGATTTATAGCGTAAGAAGTAACTCTTGGAAGAGACTTGATTTGGTTGATATGCCTATTGGTATAGGACGTAAGGTGTATTTGAATGGATTTTGCCATTGGTTGACTAATACAGATAGCGATGATGCATGCATGGTTTCTTTTGACTTGAGTAGTGAGGTGTTCTTTACTACACATTTACCATTGGAGACGCATTTGGCGAATACAAATAGAGATGATGCATACCTTATTTCATTTGTGATTAATGGTGAGGTGTTCGATACTCCACATTTACCCTTGGATATGCAAGATAGTTATTGTATTTGTGATGGGTGGGTGAAGAATAGAGAAAGTGATCCCAATGAGTGTGTGAAGAGAAACTTTGACTTGGTGGTGTTAAATGGGTTTGTAGCTATGATCTCATATAATGTTAAGACGTATTCTTTTCACATATACGTTTTGGGTGAATTTCAATTTAGAGAATCATGGACTGAACTTTTCATTGTGTCATCCTTTCTTTGTCTTGACCGTCCTATTGGAGTTGGAAATAAAGGTGGTATATTCTTTATGAAAGATGACAACAAACTAGCTTATTATGATTTAAATACTGAAACAGTTGAAGATTTGGATATAAAAGAGGAGCCGTTTTGTTGTGACTTTGCAATTTATCGGTTAAACCTTCTTCCGTTCCACCGAAAAAGGAATTAGTTGTTTTCTATTTCAAGTTTGAAGCTTTCATCCAAGAGGTTTATGAGTATTGTTATTAGGATTTATCACCAAGTTGAATGTTATGAAATAATTTCTATACAAATGGGTCTGTCTATTTCCCATATTATGCAATACAAATAGGATTTTATCATCCAAGTTTTACTATTAATTGTGTGAGAAAGAAACTTGTAATATGAATCTTTACCATTATCATTTCAATTTTCTTTTTCTTTACTATCACAAGTTATTGTTATTTGGATTCAATTAGAAAGCATGATTCGGTCTTTATTGAATGGATTCCATGTATATGAAGCATAAATATATAACCTTATTTTGAAAACTTTTACGGAACTAATGAATAAAATATCTCTTTTGAACCTTGGTACAATCATGATCTGATATCAGTGCAACCATGTTTGCTTTTATATTTTTTTATTTTTTATATTTACTTATTTATTTATTTATTTATATGCTCCAAGTAAATTAATGGATTGTTTAGTCAATCAAGTTTACAAAATTTTACAGTGAGCAAAGCATATCATGTGCTAAAAAATTGATAATTTGTTATTTTAATTTGGCTTAATTGCATGTTTGATCCCAACTTATGTCAACGGGAGTAACATTTTGGACCAACTTGAAACTTTTAAAATGTAAGGGATCAACTTGAAACATTTAAAACATAAGGGACCAACTTAAAAACTAAAATAAACATAAGGGATCAAACATGCAATTAAGCCATTTAATTATCTTGCTCAAGTTTCTTACATCAAGGACTTATTTAAAATAAATTTTAAATACTAAGCATTGAAATTATGTCCTGGAGAGGATAAATAATATTTGGTGAACGAAAATATGAAGATCCCTAACTGGAAATCTTTATTTTTATTTTTTATATCTTGTTCATAATTGCTTTGATATGTCAGAATGGTTTGTGACCTATATTTCTGTCAGAATGGTTTTTAAATCCAATTTATAGGTCTATTATACTATAAAGTTTAGCAATTTTATATTAATTGTACAAAAATTTTAAAGTATTATGAAGTAGAATGTTATGCTTAAACTTATTTGAAAGAGGAATGTTAGCAACACACATTCTAACACACATTTTTCAACACATTCTTTTTGATTGGTTAAAAGTCACATGGGTCCTACTAAATCATGTGGGTCCCATATAAATTTGGTGGTCCCATATGAATTTTATTCAATCAAAGAAAGTGTGTTGAAAAGTCTGTGTTAGAATGTGTGTTGCTAGCATTTCTCTATTTGAAATTAGCACTCTCTTTTCACAAAATTTAACATCCACCGGCTAGCCAGCTATTAACTATTCTAATTTTCCTCAAAATAAAAACACATTGAATAATTTTCACCTCATAAATTTCATATGTAATTTAGTCTTTGGTGATGATGCATTCTATTTGCAAAATTCATAGACTATTTTGAACGATGTTTACAATTTCAAGGACCAATTTGTCTAGACAGTAAAAGTGATGCACAAACAATTATAGGCTTAATAGGTCATTTGGTCCCTCAAATAATTTCCAGTTTTCATTTTGGTCCCATAAGTAATAAAACTCATGTTTTGGTCCCTCAAGTTCACCTTCGTCGGTCAAATAAATCCATGGGTGTTAACTTTAACCCCAAATGTCTATGGTGGACCAACATGGTAGATAATCCACCATATACCTTATTAATTTTTTCAATTTTAACCCTTTGATCTTTTCTTAAGAAAAATGATCGTAGGATCATGCAAGTCTATTGTATCTTCCGGTTAACCATCAACACTTTATTTTTTTTCAATTTCTTCATCTTCTTCCCTCAATTTATTCATCATCTTCAACATCATACTCAACAACATTCATAAAAAAATCCAGAAAAAATTCCAGAAAAACAAACAACATAAATTAAACCCCACCTCCATCATTATCAACTCAAACATGAAATCATTCATTCAACCATAATCTTATTCCTCATCTCAATTCTTTCCTATTTCTTCTCAGAGAATCCCACCTAAAATAATTCATTCCACCATAGTCACATCTTCTCTCAATTTCATATTCGAATCCCAACAACAGAGCAAAAAAAAATCGAATTCCAGATTCGAATCATTCAATTCTTTCATCTTTCCTCTTCAGCGAATCAAAGCAAAAAAAAAGAAGAAGAATGAAGACAGAGAAAGAAACCTTCAGATCAGAGTTGGTTATGTGCCTACGCTTCCTCTCTTGAAACCCTCTTCTCTTGAAACCCTTTTCTAGGTTCTAGATGTGAGCTTAAAGAAACACAAACAAGAAGAAGAAGAAACACGAACAAGAAGAATGTGAAAGAGATCCAGAGATGTTGTTGTTGTAATTCGAATCTTTTTTCTGCGATAGCCATGTTTCGATTCAATCCGGTGTTGATGTTGTTGTTGTTTCAATTCAATCCATGAATTTTTTGATGTTGTTGTTCTATGAATTGATTTTTTTAGCTTTACGGTTGGTAAATTGAATGTTGCTTTACGGTTGGTGAATTGATGTTGTTCTTCTATATGAATTGATGTTGCTTTACGGTTGTTGTTGTTTTATGTATTGAATTTGTTGATGTTGTTCCATGATGTTATTGTTTTGGATTTGTTATTGTTCTGGGTTATGATTAAGGGAAGTGTTAGGTGCATCCATGGTGACCATAACAGTGGAGGAGGATGAAAGGCATCAGTCACGTAGGATTTGGCCACGTGGCAAAAACTAACGGAAGTTTCATGTGTTGACGGAAATGATTTATTTGACCGACGGAGGTGAACTTGAGGGACCAAAACATGAGTTTTATTACTTATGGGACCAAAATAAAAACTGGAAATTATTTGAGGGACCAAATGACCTATTAAGCCACAATTATACTACATTGACTTCTTTTTTTGAAACGGTCAATATTATTACTAGGAGTCAAACTCTCAAGATGAAAGTTGGTCCGAAAAATACGCAATACAACACCCCCAACGAATGAGCTACAGGGCGACCCAAGACAAGGAACCAAACAAAAAACGAACCACTTAAAAACAGGCCGCCCTGCTGCCCAGCCAGAAATGAAAAACAACAATAAACTAATCGTCAGGGGTTGTACGCTGCCAAACAGAAAACAACAGCACCACAAGCAAAACAGCAGCCCTTTAAACTAATTGCCGGAAAAAAAAAACTCTCTAAGTAAGCACTCCCGAGGGTTCCAACACCACTCGTAATACAAACATGATGCAATTTTCAGCTTACTCATACTCCAATACCAAGCTAAAACCTTGATCTTCTCGATGAAAACATCTACCTCAACCACACCATTTTCGAATATAATCTCATTCCTTTGCTTCCAAATCACCCAAATAGAGGCCAGCCAAAGAACATGCCGCCCTAGCTAAAGTATGAGCAACCATGTTCGCTTGTCTCCTAACAAACTTCACCTTGAAGTTGGAATGTAAACATAACTGATAAATAATACTAGAAACAATAGCACATAATTCCGAATCACCATGGCTCGGAGATGATAGATCTTGCACTATAGTAGATGAGTCAGACTCGAAGACAACCCGGTTCCATTTGTTCTCATCAGCAAATTAAAGGGCGTCGAGTAAGGCTACTGCCTCCCACTCCAATACTGTCATATTTGCCCGCTGCCATTTCGTTTGAGCCCAAATAAATTGCCTGCTAGAGTTTCTAACACAAGATGCAAAAGATGTAATATGGCTACGGTCATGGAACGCGACATCCACATTGCACTTCAACCACAACTCGCTCGATTTCTCCCAAACTAAGGTGTAACACCTCCTCTTATTTAATAAAATTAAATAACTAAAAATGCAAATTTTAGAAAATTTTTGACATAGTCTTATTTAAAAATTCACTATTTTGTATGTCGTCAAAATTTTATACCTGATAGTAGTTTTGTAATTGATAATAAAAGCTTATAAGATCACTACACTGGTTATAAACAATTGCCAGAGGAGAATATGAGAACTTGATTCTTTTGAGATTTACTACTCCTTATGTACCAAAAATAATTCTCAGGTAAATTTATTCTTTTAATTCGTAAAAGATTTATAAATGACAAGGGAGGTATTACACAATGATACATACACAGTTTTCAAGTCCAAATAGAAATGAAAGTCGTTAAATACAAATATAAATAAATAATGACTACAAAAATAATATCAACTCAGACATGCTAAACAACCTAGTCATCAAATTCTGCCGCTAATAGCCAACATGGTCGCAACATCAGCTCTCCAATCTTCGTGAGCCTCTACTAGCATAAAATAAGAAAGAGAGCTGAAGGGAAAAAGTATAGGGGTTAGATTACGCATCAAGTAATATCGGTAGATATGGGAATGCACACAAATATTTATTTACATACACATACACAAATCAAGTAATTACCGAAAATAAGTAATAACTGATTTTATAAAACAGTTGACTCAATGCATGATGATATTAATCCTAACTCTGCTCCATGGAGACTAATGTTGTCAAAGTTTGTCGATGTGGCAATCAAGTCGCACAACTCATAATTAACGAAACCTCAAACGGTAGTAACCATCATGGTACTCTTCGGAATTCTCATTAGAGTGCTCTGCATTGATCTTAAATTAGTTCAGTGAAGTGTTAGAGTAGATATGTTGGCTAGTGGGATTACCGGCGATCAACGTAGCTAATCACTAAGCCAATGGCACATGCCCCACTCATATCTAACCCCCCATGGCCCTCACTTTGCTAATCTCCTAAAAAGGCGATCCAAATCGTCAAACAACAACGGCTATGATTTAGTTGAAATTGTTGTCCAATGAACAAACAAGGAAACATAAGTCCCTGAGTAGGTACCAATTTTAAAATAGAATTATGATTCGGTCAATTGGGTATGGATAATTTTACATGTGCCTAAAACATTTTGCTTCTCAACGAGACTTGAACCTCACATTAGTTAGACCCGATACGTAGTTATATCAAAGTCAAGTTTCATCATTAAATTATCTAAGGTCATAATCCAACTACTCAGAAGCCTGATTAACATAGCAATTTGTTGAAGAAGATGACTTACCCTTAAGAAAAGAGAACATGAACATGGAGCTAAAGTTTCGGCGCAGTGGTTAGTCATGACTCAGTGACGGAAGATGAAAATGGTCGACGGGGAATCTGCTTATTTCGTGAAACTAGATAGACCAAAGGGAAGCTCTTGTCGAGAGGATAAAGAATATGGTCTTACTTTTCCTGATTGGTGAGTATGGTGGTCGGAAAGCCACCGGAAAATTGTTGGTGGCGATGGTGATTTAAGAGAGAAGAAGGAGCGCGTCTGTGTTGTTTTTGGGAGGAGAGAGAAAGAGTTTTCTATAAAAATTGGTTATGAGTCAAATGTGTGTGGTGATAAGAGGTCCACATCATAGTTTTAAAACTCGGCTCGGCCATTGACTCGGCAGGGGTACTGGGTCGATGGGTCAATGGTCAAACCATTGGGTCATCGGTTGAACCGCATGACTGAACAGGATCAACTCGGATGACTCGGTAAGATAACCCGGTCTTGAGATTAAATTTATATAGATATTTAAGCGGATTAAATCTGATTTAATTGGTGACTGAATCACTTTAAAAACTATAAACATACCAATT
>Ga0315914_1001136_pt1 | contig 38592 bp, 19 predicted proteins | sample MpolenodulesMG_FD_203920 | JGI IMG/M metagenome (GOLD analysis project Ga0315914, IMG submission 203920) | Medicago polymorpha root nodule microbial communities from Los Angeles, California, United States - elongated nodules | ecosystem: Host-associated > Plants > Roots > Nodule | place: USA...
ATATCCTTACCAAAAACTCTACTGTTGAAATTGTTAATGTTGAGAACCTTCAGAATGCTAATTCCATTGAAATGCATGAACTTGCTGAAAATTTTGAAAATTCATCTGCTCATGACATCTCAGGGAGGGAAGGAACTAGTGGTGATATGATTGTTTCACCGGTAATCATGAAGGAGAATGATCCTTCAACACTAGTTCTTCATAATGCTTTTGAGTTACTAGAGGCAGATAGTGCACTTCCTTCTGGGAAGGCTAGGTTACCTGATATGGATATTTCTACCAGCTTAAAGGATGGTTGTTTTGAGAAAATTGCACATTTTGAGGTTCCTAGTGAAAAAAGGCCCATTCAGTTTGTTGCTTCTTCATCAAGCAACCAGTTGTTGAAGGATGTGTCTGGGTTGCAGTCTTGCACCATGCCTGCTGCTGTGTCACCTGGCCAGACTTTGGCCCCTAAGTCTGTTGAGCATGTTGAGAAGGTTCATGTGTTATCCCCTGTGAAATTGGTGGCCCCCTGTGAAACTCAGCCAACTCTTTCTAGCAATGCAGCAGCTATTACAAGTGTGGAAATTCTAAAAGAAAAATGGGGTGATTTAGCCTCTGATTCTGATGAGCAGTTTTTGGCACATGTATCTGGTTGTGCTATGCCTCAGCCTATCACTACTTACCACACCTCTCTATCCGGAGACAAGCTTCCTGTTTTGATGCCTCCGGTGCATACTGCAGTTGTTTGTTCTTCTGAAGCTCAGCGAAGTGTGGACATTTTACAAAAGTTTTGGGGGGATTATACCAATGATGAGCACGAGTCTAGCTTTATTTGTCCATCAGCAGCTAGAAACAAAAAGCAAAAGAAGCAGACAAATTTCACCAATAAGCATAAGTAGTGAGCACATACGAACTCGTTCCAAAGAGGGTGTTATCAAAAGCAATCCCAAATATTGTGATTAGAGGATTAGGAAGGTTTGACACTCATATATTCTGCATAATAGATGCTATATCTGATTAGAATTCTTTAGGGGTATGTGCAGCCCTTTGCTTTTCATGGCAGGCTACTCTTTGTTTTTGTTGCTATAGGATAGCATTTGACTTCCTTTCTCTATTTTGTGTAAACAGGTTCAGGCCTTAATCCTGGTTTGCATTTTATTTTCATTGCTTTGATCCAAAAAAAAAATACATCTCCATGACTCTAATTTCCATAACGGTGTGGTGGCAACCTTTCTAGCGGCGGGATAACGATGGTTAGAAGGTTTGCGGAAAGTTGTTTGAAGTAGTGGCAACCTCTATCTGGGTCGTGGAAGCAAATGAAACGTCGTTATGGGTGGGGGGAGTGCGGCGGTGGAGTAGTGACGAGTGATGAACGTCCTTCCTTCCTTCTCTATTGTCCTTCTCCCATTGTGTTTTAATTTTTTTTTCTCTTCATTTTGCTTCCCTTTTACTAATCTGATTAGTTTGATTTCTTTCTTGCTGATTTTGACTTATTTATTATTTAATTTCAGATTTATTTGCCTCTGGCAAGGTTGAAATTGTACCAATTCAGATTTTGATTTCAGATTTATAAATCAATACAAATTTGTAAATCAATATATGTTATAAATTTCAAGAAAATAAATCAATAAGAATAAAAAAATATATTATTTAATTTCAGATTTATTTGCCTCTGGCAAGGTTGAAATTGGGTGTTTAGGATGAAGAATAGTTTAGGTTGAAATCTAAATTTGTGAAGGGTCAGAATCAGAAGCAAAACTAGTGGTTGTTGGATCATGAATGTTTATGAACATATGTGAAAGTGGGGATTTAAATTTGGCATCACTGCAACATAGCTACTTCTAATCTGAAATATTCAGCTTCTTTGACTTGTCCCATGTGTGTCTATTTGGTATATTTGGGTTATTCTATCATGCCAATCTAACCAAAGGAAGATGTTATTATTCAACTTATTATTATGTTTGGGTTGTAAAAGAGAAAAAGTTATTAGATTGTTAGTACATCCGTGTAAAATTATGGTAATACTTGTAACATTTGATCTTTATGATCTTGTACTTTGAAATTGTGATCAATGGAAACTAATTATTTTTATACATTGTACTTGTTATATTGATGTTGGAATTGAACCCGTGATGTTGTGTGAAAGATCAAAAGAAATGAAATTGTTTGTATACATTAAAAAAAAAGGCTTGTGCAAATAAATGGTTTCTTGATAAATCAATTTTCAAATAAAAAATTGAACCTGTCAAATTGTGATCAATGGAACCTAATAACAGATCAAGGCAAGATACTACCGGCACTATAACAATACAGTATCAACCTATATCTCACCAAATCACAGAACAATCTACCAAAATAAAAGTCAAATACACCAGGAAGAACAACTAACAATGCCCTAAATTTATTCATGAAAGTTAGAAAGATTAATATTGTCCTTAAAATGACTATCCATGTTACAAACATGTTCAAAATTTGTGTTGATACAGTTCAAATTATATAATCCTAACTGTTTTTTTCTTTGAAATTGGGTGTTTAGGATGAAAAAGCTTAACATAAATTTATAAAATAAAAAAATATAGTTTTTATTTGTATTGGTACAAATTTATAAAATAAGAATAAATCTGGCAAGGTTGAAATTGGTACAAATATATTATTTAATTTCAGATTTATTTGCCTCTGGCAAGGTTGAAATTGGGTGTTTAGGATGAAAAATAGTTTTTCACCAATTCAGATTTTAAAATCCAAATTTTACAGGGCGCGCGAGAAAGGCATATGGTGGGAAAAATAATAGTCTATAATAAATGATTTTGAATACCAAAAAAGCTTAACATAAATTTATAAAATAAAAAAATATAGTACTATAAATTTACTAAAAAAATAATTGTAAGCCTTATCTTAGAATTTGTCTCATGTCTCGATGTGTTGAGCTTCAAAATGCAAGGCAATCGGTAATTAGAAATTATATTTATATTTAGTATGCCGGTGAAACTGCAAACAGCCACCATATAATTATGTATTTTCTTGAAATTTTAATTCTCAGCAATGCTACTTAGAAGAATATAATTTGAAGTTGCGCTATTTTATTTTATCTTTTCTTCAGTTACATCTCCAATTCCACCAAGTATATGACACCATGTGGGAGGATATAGAAGTCGATTAGTTGAACTATTAAACGACGTAACCCTTCCAAGCATTTATCAGTGTGTTTTGGGGTGGGGGTTAATATAAAAATAAGTACTAGCTTGTATTTGTTCTGCTTCAGCAGATGACAGAGGTCAGTGCCTATAACGGGTTGAAAGAAATGAGGAAAACAAACTGTATACATCCTTTCAGAGAAAGATATATACAATTTGGTTAGTAATTGAGAAACTGCATTTAAATACATTTGATATATAACCTAGAGTAAACTATGTTTTAAGATGTCTTTATCCAGCAAACTGCTATAATTTACAGAACTTTGCAAGGTTGCTGATCCAATCCTTTCACTAGTCAGAAGTTACGCAGAAGGCAACTGCAACAAGGAAGAGTAAGGAAACCACTGAATGGAACGGCATAATCACATGATGTTTAGCAATTGAAGGTGGGAACACTGCATGATATTTATACTTTCTGTCTTGTTCTTTTAACCTGGATATAAGCATGTAAATTTCAATTAGAGCCAAATACAACTTCGCTAAAGAGGGCAACAACATATACCGGGTGGAACTTACAGGGTATCTGCACGTATTGACACCTTCTGAGGTTATTGTCTCGGTACACTTTTCGCTGCCATCCACACTTGCTGCACCAAGCTCTGCAATATCATTGAAAGAAATTTCTTAAGGATATTCATGACCTCAAGCAGTGTAAACTTTGCATGAAGGATAAACAAGTAGCAAAAAACCAATTGTTATCATTTCTCATTTTGCTGCCTACATCATCTTTCAAATTACGGATTAAGGTGCCTACGTTCTATTATTATGCTATTTTTTCTTATGTGTATTTATTTGTACCAAAAAGAGTCTGGATTTCGGAATGCTTCACAAGGTCATTCATGGGACGGACTAACCTTGTCCGTCACCAGACCCTAAACACATAAAAACCCGATGATATACAAGTCTAAATATGATCGTATCTAGTTAGGGTTATACCTGGCGAACATGAAACATAAGCTAAATTAAATTATAAGATGATTACACATGTATGTTCATAAGATAAATAGTTCACACAATAAGCACATATATCATATTATGTAGTGATACAGATATTAACAAGAGTTTTAATTTTGATCCACAGTCGATGTAAAAACAAAACAAATTGATCCAAGTATGCGTTGACTCTACACAGGAGCACATCGTCAACGTATTTCTTAAAGGCAAATTCATAGTCAAACACTCGTAATGATGCATAAACACATGAATGGATGATAATGTAAATATTTCATGTGTATCAACATTAAATCCTTATCATAATTATTCAGATTCATTACTGTCATTTTCCATTAAACCGCTGTTATTTCTAGCACAAATGTTTGACGCTGCCAAGTCAAATAGAGTGTCAGTTAACCATTTGATAACATTTTCAGATAGCATGCAATCAAATTCCAGCAAAAGATATTTTCCGGTTGTTTCGATACTTACTATTTTTGGACAACGATGTTCCCTCTTTGGCTGCTAGGCATCCTGTTGTAGCAGTAGTTTGCTTTACACTACTGAGAGAAGAATGCTCACTAGGATCACTGCAACACGCAACACTTACACTTATATTTTATTTTTTTTTAAAGAAAAAGGCATTTTAAAAGTGAAGTCATATAGGGTAAACAAGAGGTATTGCGGATAAAAGTGTTCAAAATTTATAGGCTGTTCAAGCCAAGGAAATAAAATACAAATGCTATACACAAAATGGGATATTAGGTACCAGAGTTGGCATTAAGCTGAAGATACAAAAAAATTGTTAGATTTTAAAAAGCAACTGCATGATGTTATTTAGCAGAAAATGTGGTGCCTTAGGCAGGATATCAACTGTCAAGTATACAGTGTGTTGGAAAAAATTGCACATGGCATCGAAGATGGGAACCACATACAAAACAAAACACACAAAAAGTAGTACAACACAAGAATTTATGTGGGTAAGCAATTCTTGTCCACAACCATAAACTCTAGTCTACAAATATCAAATTTGTCCAGTTCTAGTACGTTCTGTCAGTTTACAGATAGAATATTCAATACTCTATAGTTATTTGTTGGTCAAGTTGGTGGACAATTGACTGGTAGATGTCAGAAGTCATACATATCAAGAAATCACTTCAAGACTTTTCTTTCATAAAGATATAGGTGTATGCAGTGTCAGCCATCACAGCTGAATGCCAATAATCACTTTATTTCATTAGTTTTGCACTACACCATAAATTCGCTCGATAAACAAAGTACTAGTAGGATTCACTAGTTATGATCTCATTTGGAAACTTTTCAATGGAATTTGAATTTAAACTAAGAGTAAGACTTATCATCAAATAAAACTCACCAGTGGGAGATAATATTTTTGTTTGAAACATCTGCCAATGGAAATCGTGCCTACACAAAAGTCAAATGATATTCATAAGGATTGTTTCCACAAGAAACATATGCAGGCAACTTTACATAACTAAAGATAAAACATGACTGAAGTCAAAATGAAATTCAAAACAAGAGATAGGCTTCAATGTTGTGATAAAACATCAATTATAACCAAGAAAGCATTTAAATAAAAAGTAAAGGATCTTGATGACCCTAAATATAACCTAGCGCAAAATTTGTTCGCTATTCCACTTGCATGTAGTTTACTTGTAACTGAAGTTTCAAGCAACGCTAAAAGCTTCAACTATTGATATTTGACTAATAAATGGTTTATACTTTTGAAATTTTGATACAATAATCTACTGTTCGGAAAAAAATTTAGGGCTTTGAACCTTCAAAACACAAGCATACTCAAACGGTATACCAAAATATATAATTTATTTAGTGATTTAGGTTGCAAGGGTCAAACTCACAAACAAGTGTTCAGGTCAAGCACACACCCCTCACGCCCACGAATGGATATCTGGAGCGTGACCCGAGTAGCTAGATAGTAAGTGGCCCAATGGATCTTGGATAGGCAGGCTTTGATACCATCTTAGGTTTTATAGTGGGCCTAAATTATTGGGTTGGGGCTAACTCAATCCCTACAAAGCTGGTTTTGTACAAAGAGTTAGACTCGATATAAAAAACCTTGCAAGTATCAGAGCCTATCCATTGGGCCACCCACCATTTATATCCATGCACCAAATAGTGTTGGGCGCGAGAGGGTGTATTGAAAAAAAATTAAAAAAAAACAAGTCTTGGATAGAATAAAGATAAGGCATGAAATGAGTACACCCCTCACATTACAAGTGGTTTTGTAGGGGTTGAGTTTGACCCAACCCAAAACATGTCAATAAGACAACTCATCACAAATTTCGACTAATACTAAAAGAAAACTGACAATGTAAGAATAAAAATCTGCAAGTAAGAGGCCTCCTTAAGAATGATTCAAATCTGTAAGAATCAAAACCCTTTAAGGCTATAGACAAAAACAAGAAGAAAACTGACAAAGTTTCTATTTCTCCTACGTTATATGTTTCTTCATATCTTTCACAAAATTAAACATGCAAGTATGAAATAGTATTCATTTTTTTAACATTCAATGAATTTTCCACAAACCTTAGAGCCACATGTATCTTTGAAGTTGTTTCTAGGGCATTTGAAAAGTTGAACAGTATGTTTACTACTTGTCACAGCATTCTCCAATAAACAAGTGGCATCTCTTTTGGACTTACGGGTCAGCACACGTGATTCAACCAGAGAACCCTTACAGGTCACAGAATCACTAGATGAAAGCCGGTTTCTTTCAGAGGTGTTTTCAACTTGTTTTGATGGCAATTTTTGCTGCTTCACAATTGTAGAGCATTCATGCAAACCAACTGATCCAGAATCAGACGGAGGCACTTGTTTTCTCCTTTTCTCTGAAGATATATTTTGCTTCACAGTTTTAGTATTTGTTATTTCTCTACTTGGGAAACCGTCTGGTTTGCTAGAAACCAAGTCGAGCTTACTGCAAATATTCATTTTGGATCTTGGGACATCCTGTTGACCCTTGCGAGCAGGTTTATGAAGTGTTTTTGCAGGCTACTAGCAAAAAAAAGAGGAAAGTAAATAAAAAAAAATTGCATCACCAAACTGAACTAGGAAACAGTCACAGCCTACTGTTCTTACACCAAATATACCTTAGGTGCATAGGTTCGAGAGGCACAAGAGTTTTTAAGCATGTCAAAGACTCTACTTAGAAAACTTTCATCAAAAAAGCACTTTGGAATTTTTGAATTAGCCTGCAATTAACAGATTCACCAAAAAAAATAGAATTGCGTGAATAACACAACAAACTAAATTGTGTAGTAAAAAAAAAGGACATGCTCTGATTAAATCTGTGTTAAGCAAAGAAATTCATACAGAAAACTCACATCATCCTTGGTGAGACTCGCTCTATACAATGACGTAGGCAGCAAAATTTGTCGTGGGGCTTGTGATACAGAAATTTCTCCGGGACTTAATGCATTTAAAGTAAATAGACCAATTTCAACCAGCTTGTGCAGCTTCTGCATTACATGAAGCTTAAATTAAACTTGTACACACAAAAAAAATGTAGTTAATGAGCATGTCAAAAATGTTTTACACTGGTCGTCTGTTCATCAACAGAATCCTCAACTTTTCTGATTGCTTGAAAAATGCTAAATATATACAAGACAGCATCTTTAACAAGCTCCCGGTGACCATCAGCATTACTGATATCAACCAATGCCTGCAGGAGAAAGAAGAGTGGACTACACAAGCAATCCAGATTTGTAACCACCATTAGCACTAAAATTCATGACATAATTAGTATAACTAAAATAAGATTGGATAATAACAATATATTACCTACAAATGTCAGCATACACTTCTTCATTTTGATAGGCTTCAGGAAAGTCGTTAATCTGAGCAAGCACATGAATCATGTACACCAAAACATATGCAGGGTAATCAACGATTGCTCCTTGAACAGAAGAAGGTTGTCGTTTGCAAGCTGCTATACTGTAATCCTTAATAAACTCTGCCATATGTTTATAGTTCTAAAATGAGCAGAATCAGTAACTATTAATTATCACAAACATTAATCAGCCAAATAATAAAACAGGCTTTAAAACATAACAATAAGAACCAAAGAATATAAAAAAAATTATGACAAAATATGTGGCATGTTATGGGGCTGCTAAAATATAGTATAACATTACGTTATCCTCTTCAAGCATTGCAAATGATACAATTTAGCATTTTACTCTATTTTTATTTTTCTCCACTAGACCCTACAGATTTTCTTTTCTTATTTTTGGGTAAAAGTAGAGATCTGATGTATATTACATTACCCTCCTTTTACCCTAGTTTAATATGAATAACAAATAATAAAAAATAATAAGAATGACACGCATAAAAGACATAAACATACTTGAAGTTGAAACCGGAGATCATCAATGCTCTCAGTCACTGCCAGTGCAAAAGCACAAGCAAACCTGATAGGTAGTTTATGCTCCTTCAACAATTTCTGAGTTTTACTGAGAAATTTGCTCCTAACAAAAGAAGAAGGATCCTGGAATACAAAAAGAGGTGCATTAAACAATTGAAATGAATAATATGATTGTGAAACATAAGAGAATCAGTAAATAATTTATAGATCACATAAAACCCATAAGAAATAATAACTCTGGCTTAACGTAGAACGACATACACCCAAGTCTTTCTGATAAATATTTTTTCGATTATTCTAGAGAACTAAATATTTTCAAGGAAGCACCACACTTCAAAACATTGATTTGTGTCCAGTAACAAACATGTATTCATGAATTAGATGCTTAGTATTTTATGACTTTTTACTTTTATTTGTTGGACTTTTATTCGAATAGATGTGAATACGACAAAATTAAGTAACTCCCTCCATCCCTTTATGTAAGCACCCTTTGCATGTTTCACATTTCTTAAGAAAAGTTGTTAGTGCAATTAATGTGTTTATTTTGTGTGTTGATATTACCAAATTATCCTTTGTTTGTATGTGTATTAAAATTTGACTTTTCATATTTCAAGATAAGTTAGTAGTATTAATTAGGGGTATGTTTAGGAAAAAAATAATAAATGCATCTAGTAATTTGAAAAGGGGTTTATATTTAGAGACAAATTTTTAGTCAAAAGGGTGTTTAGATATAGGGACGGAGGGAGTACATGTTAACTTTTTAATAAGTCTAGAATGACCTGTACCAACTTCAACAAATTGTTTTCTCTTCTCATTTAAGACTTGTATTTTCTTATTTTTATGTTTTGCATTTGTAATGCCATGTCTTATAAATTTTTAAATGTACCATATCCACATGGTGTACGATCCACTTGTCGTCTATTTGTGCTTTATATGATGGCAATTGCCATTTATTGAATCTGAACCTTACTAAGAATGGTTTAAGTGTAACAGGCTCAACTACAAAAAGAAGTTAAACATTTCACATCTTGGTTATCCTAACAAACTTCTGGATATTAACTAACTAGGCAACTGTAATCAGTGTTTTAAAACCCGGACCGACCCGGCCGGTCGAACCGGTCAGACCGTGAACCGGAGGGTGCAGCGGCTCGGGCAGGCTAGAGGACCAAATATGCAATTAGCCCGTTGAAACCCGGTGTGACCCGGCCGGGTCAGTGGGCGGACCGCTGACCCAGTTTAACCCACCCGACCCTTTTTTTTTAAAATATAAGGCAAGGCATATATAAAGACAAAAACCCTAGTAACACATACTCCCAACCCAAATGCTATTTGTGAGGTTTTTTATGCAGTACTATTGTTTAATGTATAAGTTAATTTGAATTTGGATTAGAATTAGCTTGAAATTGAATTGTGCTGCAGTTAAGAAATTAACTTGCAAACTTGCAGTTGTGAATACACATTTTTTAATGTATGAACTTTAAATAGAAAAAAAATGACAGGAATTTTTTTATCAAAATTTCATCATAATGTAATTTTTGGTCATAAATATTTTTATATAGACCGGGTCAATAGTCATGCGGTCCGACCAGTGACCCATTGGTTTGACCAGTAGTCCAGTGACCCAGTGCCCTGACTGGGTCAATCACCGGTCCGGATTTTAAAACATTGACTGTAATAGCCGCCACCATTTGAACTAACTTATCAAGATCCAATTATAGTAAATTGAATGCGGAAATTTTACACTAATACTCCTCCTCAAGCTCAAGGAGGGATCAAGCTAGTTTTATCATAGACAATGAGCTTGACCTTTAACTTCTGAATTTGAGTGGGTGAACAAGCCTTATTTAAGATGTCAATTATCTAAATATAAGCAGAAATTTTGAACTAGTGGAGAACGCTATTCCAAACAATCAATAAAGTCTATTGATGAAAATGCCTTTGTGCATGAAAATCAGTTCGGAAACAATATTAAGATAACTTTTTCTTAGCTTTCAAGTTTAACAATTGTTGTTATTGGGCTTCTCCAATATTCTACCTCTATAACATGGGAAACTGATAAAATGCCGATTCAGTCTACTTTCCCACATACCTTTGCAATCAACATGGTGAAGCAGAAAATTTCTGGATCTATATATAAATCCCACTTCTTAGCAAGACGAAGAATTGCAGTTGCAGCAGCTAATCTGATATGAGCCTTATCGTTTTCACTGCACACAGTAAACACAACAATGTTCATAAGCAAGTTTAATAGTTCAATAAACATCAACCCACGTGGAGAGATAGAAAATCAACCAGAAAGGTTTTAACAAACCAGTTAGAAGTTACTCTTGAAATCTTGAAATGTAAATATTTCTCATTAACAATGAAAAGGGGTTAACAAATATTTATATACATGGATGAAACCTAGATAGGAATGTTATCCTATTATTAATCTTCAAGGATACTAACAGGTCTTATATAATAATTATTAATATCTCAACAGTTGCATAAATAAGATAATCACTTATATTAGTCCCTGCCAGGACATACCAAGATCTTTACAAAACAACAGTCATAATAGGAGCACAAGGTCCATTAACAACCATAACATGGTGCTTTTCAGACAATGTAGAGTAGGATGATAAATACGAGGAAAGTTAATTCATGTGATTAGTGGCACTTGAGTCAAGTATCCAGATATCTTCAAGCATAATACAAGTGACATTTAGAGAACTCCAGGCTGAAATAGCTGCAGATTTATTGTCTTATAAAACAGAGAACGGCCACATCATTGCCACACTCAATAAAATAGAAAATACTTGGAACAAAGTAACAACAACGAAAAAACCAAACAACCACAAAGAAGCCTCTGGAACCCCTCAAAAGTAGGACCCGCATACAGGAAGTGGTCCCAATCCAAGCAAACCAGAAAAGGAAGACAAGTCAACCAGCCCAGGCGGCGCAAGAATGAAAGTTTAGAGAACGCTGTATGTGGACAGTGCATTGTGAAGGCGACAAACAATGACGGTTTACAAACAGTGAAGTCTAACTAGAAAAAGGTGATGTTGTGTGTCCAGGTCAATGAAAAATAAAGGGACATGACGAAGGTGCCAAGTGCTGCAATGAAGGCAGCAAAAACGGCCGCAGTGAAAGCTGCAAAGAGAACCACAATAAAGGCAGCTAGGATTTTATGCGAAGCAAGATCTCCAAGATCGGGAGCTCATGATACCATGTAGCAATATATATATATATATAGACAAGCTCTAACTATTGGGCCTTATTAATGGGCCTAATACCAAAATTCTAGTAAATACTCCATTCGGTCTCGTGCTTAAGAAGAAAAAATATTCTCATGGTCTCAATATACGCAAAAGTCTACTATAATTATTATATTTAATGACTCTATTCCAAATTTACCCTTAAATTAAATCAACTATCACTATTCATTTTAAATTTTTTCAACACTTACCAAAGCACTTCCAAGGGTAAAATTGGATAGGGTGTGCTTTTTTATGATGACTTGAATGCACTTGCTCAATTTTCTTAAAGGGTGTGCATTTTTTTTCTTGCATACATATGAGACTGGAGGGAGTACATACATATTTACATCACAAGGTTTGAAGTGAATAAATATAAAGGTAACTATAAAAGTCATACCACGAGCCTGTATACCTATCAACAGAACCATCATTTTCCCGTAGCATTCTTGATAAAATATCCAAGAGTCCATTAATGTTCTGCTTTGTGTGGTTCCCTTGGTAAGGCAAAAAGCTCTTCACTAGTGCTTTCAGCGCATAAATCTGCAAAGTAAGGATGTCAGAGAAATTACAAAGTCATTATGGAAGAAATTCAATGCACATGACATAAAATATTCCCCACTTTCCTATTTTTCATAAGTTGAAAACTCTTGTAGATTTTTTTTAATAATTAGCACAAATATTAAATAGTATCCATCCTTTATAGTACTTGTCCGTAACCCAACAAAGAAGAATGAACAGAAAACTGTGTAACTAAACAAAATAGCAACAGTTTACTGACTACACATTCTTTAAGAATATACCATTATTTGCATAATAACTGAATCAGATGGTACTACCCATTCCTCAGTTTATCTTTTACCCCTACACTACACCCACTATACCCATTCCTCATTTGGTCGCACATAAGCATCAATATCCTGAATTCTGAGAGATTACTTCGTTGTTTATCCTTGTTATACTACCGCTATTTCTTCTTTAACTTCTATTCTTTGATATGTTGTCAAAGATCCCATGATTGAATACCTAAAGTTTATGGACTTCAAATCTGATGTCTTTCTATATATATTTGAAAAATACTCTTTTAAATGATGGAAGAAAAATATTGAGATGCAAATAGGGTGAACTAACTTCTAAAATCCTGCAGTTGGACAACACATTCTATGAAGCTTAAGAGAGCAGGCAACATCTCAATCCAAGTCAGGCAACTTAGGGTCCATACACTAGAACCAAGAATATTGTCAAATATGCATATATCACACTATTTTTTCATGATAATGATTTTCAATTTCATAAATCTGTATTTATGTTGCTTTTTTATTTATGTATCCGCTGCCCCTTTTTCTGCTGCATTCAGTTCCATTTTTCATGTCGAAACATACTAAAAAGACATCAGCAGTAAACATTAATCCCATGGTCAAAGGTAGAGTGAATACCAAGTAAACTATAATATTGCTTCTACAAGCATAAGTGTTTATGTGGAGTTCGGATCTGCTCCATTTAGGAAGCCATCCATTTAGTCCATTTAGATGCATGGATGTGCTACACGTGGAAAAAAAAACGTTTGAGGGCTGAAATTAAAACTTGAAAATTAAGAAATTTTCAATTAAAAAAGAAAATGAAACACACTCGGAGCCCCTCTGCAGACACAATTCAACCATTTACAGCATTAGTTCTCTATGTGTTGGTATGGATCTCATCTAACTTTGATTAATTTGACTCGTTTACTTCACCTACTACTCCAAGCTCATTCTGATTTCTTTTAATGACGCACTTCAAAATTGTTTGGTGAGGTTTTCAACTTGAATTCCTTTTAATAAAAGCAATTACATGATTTATTTTCTGCATAAAAAATTGCACAAACTTCAGCCTTACCAAAGGAGGAAGATGAGAATTGATTACAACCTTACAATTAAACACAATCCTAAAATTACAACCCAATATTGCAGAAGCTTCTCATCCCTAAAATTAAAACTTCAAGTTACAACCAAACGATCATCAAGAGATTTAGGAGAAGAGGTTTACTCATGGCGATTTGGGAGAAGAGAAGAGAGAAACAGCATTTGCAGGGCAGTGGCAATGTAGAGGAAGAATGGGTGGTGAAGAGGAAGAGGAGAGGAGGAGAGATCATGAATAGTGAATCACTGGGTGCATTTCATTTTCTTTCTTTTTTTTAATTAAAAAAGTTTTTATTTTCAAGTTTTAATCTCATCCCTGAAAAAAAAATCCCATGTGTCATACATCCATCACCTAAATGGACGAAATGGATGGCTCCCTAAATGGAGCAGATCTGAACTCGTTTATGGGGGGCTGTCATTTAAAATTGAGCATGGAAAACTAGTTGCAATATTAACCCTGAAAAAAAACAATAAAATGGATAGACATGGAATGAACAGAAGCACAAGATGACATAAATACAACAGCAAAGCAATTTTAATCCTTTTTGAAGTCCAGATCTAAGGTCGTATGAAAAAATTTCAAATGCTTTGTCAGATTCCTCCTACTAACCTTCAATTGACAAGATTTGCTGCACTTTGATGTATCATGCAATGAGGTCAGATCATCATCATCCAAATACTCCATCTGATCAAACAAAAAACTTATTCCATTAACAACACAAGCAACAGAAAAAAGCTTAAATAAATTTAACAGGCAAGACTATTCATGGTTAAATTCAAGTACTTGAATAATCTTCTGGCATATATATGATGTGATCTCTTCAATTTGAGATCCAAGATCTGAAACAGAGCATTGTGCGATGCATCCCAGAGATTGCAAAATTGTTGGGACATTCCACTGGCAATTGAAACAGTAAATTTGTCACTGACTCGGGACACCCATAGGAACAAAAGGAGATAAACTCAAATGTCACAACTGAGAAGCAGATCACATCCTATTAATAGAAATTATGAAATTAGCTATAAACTGAATCCAAATACTACATCAGATTGATCATACTAACCTTCAATTGACCAAGTTTTCTGCGCTGAGGGGTTCCATACAAGGATGTCAGATCGTCATCATCCAAAGACTCCATCTGATAAACATGTAACTTATTCCATGAACAATACAAGCAGATGAAAAACTTATACAAAACAGCAACATTATTCTGGAAAGATAAATTTAAAGAGCAGAGTATTGATTGGTTAAATTCAATTACTTGAATAATCTTTTGGCTTATATATGATGTGATCTCTTCTACTTGAGTTTCAAAAGCTGAAACAGAGCATTGTACGGTGTAACCCAGATTTTGCATAATGGTAGGGACATTCCATTGGCTATTGAAAGAATAAATTAGTCTCTGGGCACACAGAAAACAACAGAAAGATAGTCAGCCGGCATTATTAACAAGCAAATCATACTTACATAAATAGAATGCCAAGAATTAGCTATAAACAAACTTAGAATTAGGACTAGGCCAAATTCAACTCCAAAAGCTAGCACAACGGGTGAGAACCACCCAAGCCTATTAAGGACTACTTCAACCATATATGTAATTGATGGGCGATCTCAGCACATCCCTTCACATCCATCAGATCTAAGGCTGCAATGAAGGCAACTCAAGATGGCCGCAATAAAAATGACTAGGGTTTCCAATACACCCTCTCACACCAAAGATTACACTTGACGCATGGAAAAATACAAGTGGACCACTAATAGATCTAGAATAGCCTCTAATATCTTCTTAGAATTTGATCGCAACCAATTGCTTCACACCCATCAGATCTAAGGCTGCAATGAAGACAGCTCAAGGTGGGCCCAATAAAAATAAATTTTATAATGCTACAAATGGTATCCACCCAAAAATGTGTACCTCAAATAATTTTGAGATAACTGAATGTTCCGAACTCAAGGAGACAATAGCAGAGACTGCAAATTTGGCTTGTTTACGAGTTCCATGTAAGCACATTCTCTCTAGAAATGTATACATACCACTGAAAAGTAAAAAACAGAGTAAATTAAAATGGTAAGTGAAGATTACTTTACTACAATGAAAGGGTTGATTCAAAGCCAAAATTTCTCCATTGAAAAGCCCTAAACTCAGCATTACCTAAAAAAGAGAAAAAGAACTATTTTCAATGGAATGTGTTATGTTTGTAATATGTGTGTCTAAAGTATAGCACATGTTACTGTATTTATAATGTATATAATAAATGCAATAAATGCTAAAAGATGTGATTGAGCAATCTCCCTAATTAGTAGCTAATTTTGGATTTCTATTTACATACAATTATGAGTGTTAGATTTTCATGTTGGACTTAACTCATCCTTACAAAACCGGCTTGTAAAGTGAGAGTTGCTGGTTCTTATAAACTCATTTCAAACCTCATCTTTATTCTAAGTGGGACCTAAGTTTTTCCCAATGCACCACCCCCTCACACCCAACACTATTGGACTTGGTGCACGGATATAAATGGTGGGTGGCCGGATTGATAGGCTATGATACCAAATTAGGTTTGTGTATGAGCCCAACTCATTCTTACAAAACCGGCTTGTAAGGTAAGGGGGGCCACTTCTTATAAAACTCGTTTCACTCCTTATCTTAAATGAATGTGGAACTCCGGTTTTTTCCAATGAAGATAGATACTAACATGTCATAATCGCTACGCTTGTTACAAATAGACTAAACTTGAGGTCTCTAAGGGGCTTAGCAACAAATCAGTCATTGAGTCGATAGTATATATCACTTCAGGCCAGTTTAACTAGTGACTGATTAGTTCAACCAAGAACCTACCCAATACTCTCACGAGTCGATGACCAATCCAAGTCTAATAACATTGCTTTAACAAAATTCTTTCAAATTGGCAATATGATTCAATTACTTAAATCGTCTATCATCAAATATGATTCATGTAGCATTATGGCATCGCTTGATGCATACACCAAGTGGAAAAAGGCTTGTTACTGTTGATATTGCTATTTACAAAAGTTTATCAAATTAAAACCAGGAAAAATACATTCTTAGTTTCTACAAAATCAAGACATTTCAACTTTTGTCCCTATAAAAAAATTAGTTATCGAGTCCCTGTAAAATACAAAAAAACTGCATGTTGGCGATATGATTCAATTACTTAAATCATCTATTATCAAATATGATTCATGTAGAGCATTATGGCATCGCTTGATGCATACACCAAGTGGAAAAAGTCTTGTTACTGTTGATATTGCTATTTACAAAAGTTTATCAAATTCAAACCAGGAAAATACATTCTTAGTTTCTACAAAATCAAAACATTTCAACTTTTGTCCCTATAAAAAGATTATTTATCGAGTCCCTGTAAAATACAAAAAATTGCTTGCTTTTAGTCCTGACTCCTGAGAGACTAAAAACTGATTACTTTTGAATTTATTGGGCTAAAAATGAATAAAAAAATTATAAGGACTAAAGTTAAACGTATGTGAAATTAAAGAGACTTGAAACATATTTGACCTTGTTAGCATTCTGTACAAATACTCTTTGAAACCGTAAGGATCAGAATAAAAAAATTTAAGCAGACTTCATGACGCATGGTTCTGTTAGAAACACAGTTTAGAGTATTTCAACATAATAGAAAACATGTGGAAAGCACCATAAGTTACCTCAGATTGAAAGAAACGTTCCGACCTGCCATCGCTATAATCTCAATCAGCTTGTCATTTACAGGACTTGTATGCTCCAACACCATTTGAACCAGCTTCTCCGAGCCTTTCAGCATTGAGGGGAAAATTCTAACAATAGCCTGGTTTGAGTAAATGGAATAAGAATTGATCAAAATATCTAAGTTCTAAGTAGTTAAATTGATCAAAATCTACATTTAAAAAACTATTCCCTGATTCCCATAACCAGATAGCCTTCCTTTAATTTGGCTACAATAGCCAAAATAATCTAAATATTTAAGTAGTTATTGAATCATTTCACATTTGAAACTCTACTTTTTGAATTGATTATTTCATGTATCATGAAGAAAATGCTACAGAATACACATACAAACATGATAACTGTTGTAATATATGTCAATAATAGGGTATAAAAAGAAGGACGTTGTATTTATTAGGCAGAATGATATGTCAATAATAGTGTAAAAAAAAGTAGATTGTATTGATTAGGCAGAATCATGCAATTAAGGTAACAATGTAACTATAATCTATGTAATCATTACCTTAAATCTAAATATTATAGCTCTAATGTCTAATTCAGCCACACGGACACACTTATGAGATCAATGCAATTATTACTTTACGTCTTATATGCTCCAGCTAGATAGATGAGCAGTGCTAGAATACATGTAATTGATGAATATAAGTACAACATATTAGCTAAAAAGTTTGGTAGATAATACCTATGAATTTATGCAACGACTATATTTTAGTATGTATATAGCAGTGCTGTTGTATATTAGAGACACAGATTCACTCATAAGTCTCTCGTTTCCCTTTTCTCCTCTTGGTAAAACATTGTTCCTGAAACCGAATGTCTTGAGCTTCTGTGCTAACTAAAATTTTTTAATGAGCCATCCATACTCCTTTGACCACAGTTTCAAAACATTGATCCTAAATATCCACCGAAGATGCACATGGAGGTATACCAAAGTACCTTTGACATGATTTGAAGCATTCTTTTATTTTGGGCAATTGAAAAAAGTTCATTAATTTTTTTATGCATTTGTCAAATTTCCAAATATTGAGGCGTTTATTAAACAACACAAGTGTTCTAAAACATATCGACCTGTTTTAAGTTTCAATACTACCCATAATATTAGGAAAAGGAATGACAAGAGGGGCTGGTGCACAATATGGATATCAATATCACACATTTCTGATCAAATATGACAGCTCCTATATTCAAGGCCTAACTCAATCCCGCAAAGTCAGCTTGAAAGGTGAAGAGCACACAAGCTCTACACTTATTCAGCACTATCTCTATTGAATGTGTGACACTGTGACTTTGGTTTTTCCAATGTGCCCCCTGACACCCGGCACTAATGACTTGATGAGTGGATAATATGGTGGGAAATTGGTGAGGAATAACCAAGCTTTTTAATCTCTTATTAGGCAATATCTCTAATGAATATAGGACTTGGGATTTCACAAGCAGAATGCACATATCAGCAATCCCAGTCACCCTTATTCCCCATTTCAGTAAGAAATTTCAGCACAAGGCATTGAAAGTTTCATCATATAAGCTTTGTTGTTCCTCAATCCTAAAGACATTGCACATTAAGGGGAGTTAAACCACTAACGTCAAAACTCAAAACCATTCTTCACCTCCCCCTTCCTTCATAGAGTGCCAACTTTTAGGATGAAATTATTGCTTTAGGAGATAATCACTAAATCATAATAGAAGATCACTCCTAAATGTAATTGAGTACAATCCCCATCGCCGAAACTAACTTTCAATCACCAAATATTGAAAAGATAATGGATGAGTCTTCGAACTTGGGCTATGATGGGATTAACTCAATCCCAAAATTTAACCCAGTAAGTGACAATTGCCCAAGCCATATTAGGACTCCATGGCTTAGTCAACGTGAGATTTACTCACAAAATTGTACATCTATAGCATGAAGCCAGCAAGACTAGTCATATAAAGGTCATCCAATAATAAATCTAAGATTGGCCTTGTTACATAAAAATTAAAGCAACCTCAAAAACAGATCTTCGATAGGCTCTGGTGGGTTGCTATGAAGGTAACCTGGGGCTGAAAATAACAAAGGCGACTAGGGTTCTAATGTAAAAGGAATGTCTGAAACTATTATTCTTTATTTGGACTAGGCTTAATGAAGGCTTAAGTATTCTTTAGGTACCTACACATTTAGTGATTTTTATTTCACCACGATCAATTTTCTTTTTTCATCCCTGAAAAAAAAATGCAACTGAAGAGAAACTCCCTAACAAAAACGGTGGCGTGCGTGGCTAATGTTTTTCCGTCTGGACATGCTTGTACATGGATAACCAATATTATTTCACCCTCTACTCCAAGCCCTGCAGCAGACTTGCCAGCACCACCCGACCCAACCATCTTTCCCAACCTCCCCCTCACACTCTAACGGTGACAACTGTCAACATTGCAGTTAGGGGATATTTGGGTATTATTGCCTTGTTAAAAATGATGGCAAGATTGCCTGACCCTGATCTAACACACACCCACCTAATTTGCTTTGTCTAGAGCCTAATTTCATTTTCATGCAGCAGCATCAAATGATGCATCCACCACCACCACCCCTCCCTCCACACACACACACAAAACAAGAAAACACTAATTGACGTAATAGCTTGTTCAAAAAACTAATTAACGTAATAGAATGTATGTTAAGATGCACTCAGCAGCAACTTTTATTACCAGCAGAAGATTTACAGAAGAATCCTTAAATCCACCGTCATCATTGGAAAGATAATCTAAAACACACTGGACGTGCTCTGAGCTGAAAATGTTAGATGAACATTTAGAGAAGAGTTTACGTAAAAACTCATAATTTGGATTTTTGTCTCCAATCTTTACAAGAAGTCCATCCTGCCAAAATAAAAACAAAAGATATGAATCTAAAAGGGGGAAAAGAACATGGCTCAAACAAATACAAATAACCACTTAGGGATAAATAAGTATGAAAATAATGTGTGGAATCATGGAACCAAAATAATACTACAGTTCAAGACACTTCACACAAGAAAAGTGATTACATGTCCTAAAAATTGGGATTCAACTTATAAATGCAGTCACAAATCATGCCATACGACAAGCGCCTGGATCGTAACCAATAAGACCAACATTCATCACACAGAAAGCCAACCCTAACTAACAAAAGCTTTTGCTTTCCAATCACCAAAGTAAAAATTTAATAGGTGCAGCTAATTAAATACCAAAACAAGAATTAGCAGTTCCCTATAAACACACATATACAGACAAAAGAAAACTATGCATGACTTGATCAAAAGAAAATTATGCATGATGTTCCTGTAATTGAGTACTACACAAAAGTCGTAATTCTCAACTTGTACAAGGTAAATATAAAACCAGTTAAATTATCTTTTTTATCACCCATTTCATGATGAGCATGTGAACAGCGGTATGAGGTACATACATACAAAACATAGAGTGGACCAATGTTCTGTATACATATTCAAATTATTAAGCTTCTTGATGCAACCAAAATCACACATTAGTAAATAACAGAGAAAAATATATCAATAATGGAAATCAGTTTATTACTTCTGAAATGAAAAGAAATTATAGGATGGATATCCTAAGCAGCAGATGTGCTAATTTCCTATTGGGGCCCATATTCTCTTTTGGTGTCCTGTCACTTTTCAACACAAAATCCCATTCTCATGGTGGTTTTAGGGTTTACACTTTTCATACAAGTTACAACTTCATGTTTTGTCTATCCTTATCAAATGTATTAACCACCATCACCCATCAAATTTCAAACTTATATAAGTTTTCTAGCCACATGCATACCTAGATTTTTAACAATTCTAGACAAATGGCTAATAAATTAAACTTTTATACTTTAAGCATAAAGCCAAAATAGATGAGTAATATAATTGGATTTACAAACTACATACTTTGATGGTTTGTCCAATTGTGAAAGTTGGTTCTTCCAATAATTTTTCAAGGGATTTAAACAAGTTATTATCTTTGATTTGGTTTAACTTGTGAAGGCACTCTTCTGCTTTGTGAGAATCTGAGAAAGATGCAGCCATTTTTGTGAACACGCTTTCAATTTTCTTCTGTGTTTCTTCAGCATGAGTTTCCTGAAAAAGCAAGGCTCCATTACTTCCAAACTATCAAATCAGTCAGAGCATAAAACTGACCATATGCAAAACATGTTGACAAGAGATAAGTATTAACTCCCAATCTGAGAAAGAAGAAATACAAAATTCAAAAAAAATAGTAACAAATAAAAATGTTTTAATATTCAATGAAGGAAGATTTTTACACCATAAGAATAGCAACCTGTACTTATTAAATTAAATCATAAGAAGCATGTAAGCAGACCAAACCATTACTCTCCAAACCCTTATTATTCTTCTGCTGCCAAGAGAACCAACATTCTAGTTCCACGTTATTAAAACACCAACACTCACATAACAGCAGCATAACACTTGAAATACTTATGTAATTAAAACGTTAAATCGACTCATAAGTCTCAAACAAAACAACAACTAAAGTTGCCTTCTGTAGTTCCACCACCATGACCATAATCGTAGAATCATTTCAAAGAAAAGTAGATTATACAGGATTCCACCAAAATAAGATTTTACATATACTCATAATTGTTGAAGGCAAGTATAATTGCAAAATCATAAGGTTTTAAGATTAAAATTAAGATTTTAACTACCATGGACGTGGATATGTGAATACATGAAATTTTTTAAATCCAAGATACTGTACGAATTAGAAACGGTAGAAAAAATTTATAAATAATAAAAAACTTTTAACAAATGAAAAATGCATTGATTATTTCTCATTAATGTATAATGACAAGAGACATTGATCATTCCTCATTAATGTATACTATAATGATACCTGTGATCACAGTTTACTAAAAGATACTTGTGATCATAAAAGTTGTGGAGTTTCGCTTTGTTTACGAGGGAGAGCTTCTTTTCTTTCAACAAAGATGTATACAATCATGCCATGATGTATCTCAAACGTATACAATAACCACTTTTTAAAAATAATTAAAAAATTAGACACTTTTGAAATATGTATCCGATAGTATCCTACGAGCATTAGCATCCAATACACATCCGAGTCCGACAGACCGACACAAATACTTATCCCTTTTTTAGTATCCAGACTTCATAGCTTGAGGTTCACAACTATCCTATTTTCCTATTGACTTTGTCATTACTCACAATAGCATGCATCTACTAAATACTCAATAAATTTAGTTTGGGTGCAATAAACTTATTATTATTTCAATCAACTCTAAATAGAAAAGGGCCCAATGGTCTGCCCTTTGTTATAAGAAAAAAACTCAATCCTTGCATTTTACCTTTAATTTCTTCCGTATTGCCAAATAGTTTATCATCTCATTCTGCAACCTGAAAGATAAAATAATTTGTAAATATTTCTAAAATTCACCTTCAAACATAGCACATTGGTATTGGTACCTTCTCTTTTGTACCAAAATAGTATTCAGTGCCTTTTCATGAAGAGGACTGAAAAGAGAAAACATGTGTATCCAGTGCTTTGTCCTTTCCGCAACAGAAAGATGCTCGGGAAATAGATTATCAGCAAGAACCAATTCCATGCTCTGGGATCTGAAATTCAATAAAATTAAATAAAATTAAACAAAGAACTCAAATTTAAATTCAACTAGCAATCTGGAGTGCATAAGCTGACCTGAACTCCTTGCAATCCTTATCATAGCAAAGCATCAAAACTTTACATGGAATCGCTTCAAAGTGATCATTAATTGCCATGCTTCCTTCACAACATTTCTTACAGTAATCTCGATATATTTCCATCAACTTCTGTGAGGCCTTCTTCCTAACAGACACCTGAAAAAGCATTTTGGTTGTTAAGAATTATGTATTGTGTCCTTGATCAGGCAAATAAACTCATCAGCACGTGCCTTTTTATCCCTAAGTCTTTCAGAGACTTCAGCCATTAGTTTCAAGGGAACAAACATCAGGTTTGAACTGCAAATATCACAGGCAACAACAACCGCCTGCATCCTCACTCGGTCATCAAAGTCAAATAATCGGCCTTCAACAGAAGCTGCTCAGGTGAAAGGTTATCAGTAGTTACTAGGATGAAATTATGAGGGAATTGAAAATTAAAAACAGAACTGCCCAGTTGAAAATGAAATTATGAGGGCGTTGAAAAATGAATACAGAACCAAATGATATAACAGAAACAGGCATTTAAAAAAAGAACAATATCTGTTGCAGCTTACAGATGATTTCAAGTGATTCTCTCCCAAAAGGATTCGCCACATAGACAGCTTTGGCACATTGTAAAGCACTAATTCTTACATCCACAGATGTATCAGAAAATCTATTCAAAAACTCCACAAAAAGATCATGAAACTTCTGTGCAACATGGTCTTCAGAAAGTGCAAAAAGTTTCCCCACCAAATTAACAGCTTTTAACCGAATATCAACCTGATTAGCCTACAAATTGGATTGTAGATATACAAAAATGGCAAGTACGAAATTGAAGAAAAGAAACTGAATGAGCATGTCAAAAAATGATTTCGACCAATTGAACCTAGCTTGTATACAATTTTAAAACTAGACTAAAAGGGAGGATATACCGATATTTCTTCAATTAAGCTGGGAATGACCGCAAGAAGCATATGAGGCGCACACCGAAAAACTTGAAAGATAATTTCATGGTAAAATTCTTTAAGCCCGCAGCCCACGGCGTCTCTGTCATAAATACAAGAAGATAAAAACCTGCAAACTAGGGTGTTCAGCTCATCCTCATGAGCACAAGTTCTAATTACTGATGCAGCAAGTTGATAAGAAGCACAAGTTGGATCCTGTTGGCAAAAAAAAAAGTCAAAGTATAAATATACATATATAACTGCTATTACATAATCATGAGCAACGGTGTTCTTATTAATTAATTTGAAATTTAAATTGCTATATTAATTAACTTGAGAATGAGAGGATAGAAATAGTCTGTCAAGCATTCCAGGATAACAGTCACATTCTTGAGAGAAAAATGGTCAAATAGACAGAATGCATTACACACAATATTTGATATCACAACCAACTTCTCATACAAAGCTTGTTTATCATGAAAGAAGTATTAGAAAACTAAAGATGTATACTAAGGGCCCGTTTGTTACGGATTAAAATAAAAGTGATTTTCATATAAAATAATTTAGAGATTATATTTTAGAGATTATATGAAAAATCAGAATCTATTTTGGGTTTGTTTACTATAATAAAAATCACTTTTTTTAAACAAATAATCTGGTTTGTTTGGATACAACTATATAAAAGGAATTTTTTGTTACAAAATTAATTCAATCTTTTAAATTATATTTTCTCTCTCCTCTAAAAAAAATCTATTTTATTTTAAGCTGCTCCTAACAGCTTCTCATTTGAAGCTGTTTTTAGATTCTGATTTTTTTTAAAATTTGTAACAAACGGATACAATACTCTTAAAAATGATTATTTTTTTAAAATAAGTGATTTTTTCCTTAAAAAAGCTATAACAAACAGGCTCTAAGCTTACAATGAAAGTGAAAACGGGCTCTTACTTTTTTTCGCTTTATAAGATTTCGTAAAATCACTTCTAATAGTTTCTGAGAAGCTTCCTCGCTCTCATTCAAAATGGTTATCATAATAGAAGTCATGGCATTAATCAAACTCTCATCGTGATGATCCCTGCAAAAAAGGGCAAAGTAGATTAGGTTCCATTAACTCTTGCATTAAAATTAACAATCGTTACCGGACTGATTTTCTGTAGTTACTAAGGTCAAACTACAGCCTCCCACCAACTACCGCACCCCATCACTTATGATATTGTTTAGGGAAAACAGATAATGTATGACCAATTCACTATAGTGTAAAAAATTAATACTTTAGTCTCGCAAATCAACACTTTCAGTACCAAACATAAAGACTTTCTAGGAATCAAACAAAAGCAAAGAGAGAGGTTGATTTCCCAATTAAATAACAAGCTCAGAAATTGAGTTAAACAATTAAGCACGAGGAGGGGATGAGAGAGTGCAAGAGAATGTAGAGATAAATCTCAACCTCACAACTGAGAAGAAAACGTTGAACATCTCGAGAACAAGGTCTATGCAGTCAATCTCCAGCATTAATAAGCAACACTTCAATTGAGCCACAGTATCTAATACTTTAAACCTTTTTGGAAATAATGAATTTTTAGTGTCGGCCAGATCCGCAAACAAACCAATAATGAGTTTAAATACATCCTGAAATCAAAGAACAAATATGTTTATACAGAAAAAAGGTGAGAAAAAAATGGAAAGAAAAGAAACCTTCACAATCACAAACTCGAGTTTCAATTAATGTTAGATATGCATAATTAACAAGTACCCTCAAATGCTTGTCTTCAAAAGGAGGTTCAGGAGCCTTGATTCGAAATAATTCAGTGACGCAAAGGGCAACAAGAAGCTTGACATCCTTATCCCCATGCTGAAGAAGACCGCCACAAACCACAGCATCTATCAGTGGCTTCAGAGCATCTTCTCGTTTCTTCATAGCTTTTACTTCTTTGGCTGTTCGCGGCTGAGGAGACTGGTCTAACGTAGACAAAACATTTGCAGCTTTCTGCATAAGAGCTTAAAATTAACAGTGAATAAAAGTTTAATGGAGATGCATGTCGTTAGTGTAAAGCTATTTTACACCTGCATCCAATGAAAACCTTTGTTGCACTGGTATCGACACATATCCTTGTCCAACAGCGACACAACACCAACACATCTGAGTACATTCAGTTATATCATTTTCTCAAATTACTACTGATGTTGACGTTGACGTTGACGTGTCAGTGACGTGCCTTGTGTATGTGTCTGTGCTTCATAGATGAAAACTCATGTTATTGCCAAGTAAGTCTATTGTGTAACCACAATTTAAAAATAACTGCAAAATGGTGGATTCACATTGGACATCACTATAAAATTAGTGTACAATGATCATGCATGTTCCCTTTTCTCTAATACTATTAATAATCTCTATTGCACTGACATTTTAGATCGAAGGCTATCCAGTATATGACACATGTGCAACACTGACACATCTGATTACATTCAATTTTGACATTTTCTTAAATTACTACCAGTGTCAGTGTCTGGTGTCCAACACAAACATTTTATTTCATTCAATTTTATCATTTTCTTAAATTTCTACCAGTGTTGACGTGTCAGTGTCGTATCCTGTGTCTGACACAAACACGTTTTATTTCATTCAATTTTATCATTTTCTTAAATTACTACCAGTGCGGACGTGACAGTGTCCGTGACAATATTTCATAGTTAATAATTCCTCACGCATCATCTTGATATGACTACATTTTTTTTTTAATTTGCAATGAAGAACATGATAAAATTGAGAAAATAAACTAAAATCAGTTTCAATGAAACCACGAATTAAGTTAAACACTCAACAAGAATTAACTAATTATTCAACTAAATATCAAACTAACCAAATTCAACCACTTAAAATCAAAACAAGAAGTGCATTACAAATTTATACACTGCATAATTAGAGTTACAAATTCAACCACAAAAAATCAACACAATCAATCGCACGAATTCAGAAACAAATTACCGAATTAGGTTTTCAAAAAGTGAAAACAAGAACAAATTCGAAATTCACAAATTCAGAAACAAATCATCGAAATCAAAAGCGAGTGCAAGAAACGAAGCTTACGCGAAGAGATTTGACGATGGAGTCTTTGTTCGGACGAGTTTGTTGAGCGAGTTCAGTTCCGATATCGGAGATGAGTTTGAGCGAGGTGAGATCCATGGCGGAAACGTGAGAAGCGTTTGAGAGAGTTCACGCAGTTTGTGTTGAGTGTGTGTGTGTGAGGGTTTGTTTTGGTTTGTTTTATAGGGGGGGAAGAGAATCCTCCTCTTTGCGCGCGTGATGAGTAATTGCCAAAGGGGAATGAAAATTCAAAACGCGAAAATTACCCGGGTCAGCTTCTTTCCAAACAAATTCAACAAAATGGAAGATCCACTAAAAATTAGTTAAATTAAATATATCCAATTTAATTCACCCACTAAAAAATAAAGTACAATCTAATTCATCCATTATCATATTTTAAATGAATGGATATTCTTGTAAAAAAAAAAGAATGGATATTCAATCAATCCGAGTAATAATTTTTTTAGCATTCTAATTCTATATGAATTATATATGTACAGTAATAATATTTTCTATTAATTCTAAAAGTAATTTTATTTATTTTTTTAAAAAAGGTATCTACTAATAATCTACTAACAATAACAATATATATCTACTAGCAATAACAATATATAAAAATTGAAGAAAAGCAAAATTTCATAATCGTTCTTATTAAAACTCATGATCCTTAATATCATGTGCACAATGGTCATTTTGCAAAATTTAATTTAATTGTTTTTAAAAAATTAATTACGGATAATCATCATTACAAATGTAACCAATTTCCATGGATAACAATGAAGCTAACTTATTTGTTTTTTAAAATATTACCTACGGATAATAGTCATCACAAGTGTAACCAATTTTTTTTGTAAAAAAATAGTAAAATTTCATAAACATCCTTATTAAAACTCTAGATCTCCTTAATTTTATGTGCATGATGGTCATTTTGCAAAATTTTATTTATTTATTTTTCAAAAAATTAATTACGGATAATGGTAGTCACAGGTGTAACCAATTTCCACATATAGTTATGAAAAAAAATTATGTTTTAAAAAAAATCGCTAAGATAGAAGGAAGGTCATTCAACATGGGGAAGCAACGACATCCCAACTAGGTTGGCACCCCGATGAACCCCCATCATGTACCGTTGTTTTTTTAAAAAAAATTAGCTACGGATAATGATCATTGACAAGTGTAACAGATATTTTTTGTCAAAAAAAATTAGCAAAATTGCATAATCGTCCTTATTAAAATTTATGATCTCCTATATTTATGTGCATAATCATCATTTTGCAAAATTTAATTTCTTTATTTTTTAAAAAAATTAATTACAGATAATGGTCATCACAAGTGTAACCAATTTCCACAGATAACTATGAAAATAATTTATTTATTTTTTAAAAAATTAGCTACGGGTAATGATCATCACAAGTGCAACAAAAAAAATTGTCAGAAAAATTAGCAAAATTTCATAATCGTCCTTATTAAAATTAATGATCTCCTATATTTATGTGCATAATGGTTATTTTGTAAAATTTAATTTACTTGTCTACTATTTTGGCTTGTAATATAAGAAAGTTGAAGTACAGCAAAATTTCATAATCATCCTCTTTAAAACTCATGATCTACTTAATTTTATGTGCATAATGGTCATTTTGCAAAATTTAATTAATTATGGATAATGGACATCACAAATGTAACTAATTTTCATGGATAACTATGAAATTAATTAATATGTTCAAAAAATTACGGATAATGATTATCGCAAGTCTAACAAATTTTCATGGATAACTATAGAGTCAATTTATTTGTTTTATAAAAAATGACTTAAAAACAAACATTATGGAACTATCCATGTATGTAACAAATTTCCACGTATATTTGTTTTTTGGAATGCAATTTTTATTTTTTTTAGGAAGGATGGAAAATTAATAAGTCTTTGAAATACTTTAAAACATTATTTGTTTTTTAATCTACTAACAATATCTACTAACAATGTATAAAAAGTAAAGTACAACAAAATTTCATTATCGTCCTTATTAATACTCATGATCTCTTTAATTTTATGTGCATAATGGTCATTTTACAAAATTTAATTTTTTTATTTTTAATAAATTAATTAAAGATAATGCTTATCAGTAGTGTAACTAATTTTTACAGTTAACTATGAAACTAGTTTATTTATTTTTTAAAAATTAATTATCTACTAACAATATATGAAAGTTGAAGTACAGCAAAATTTCATAATCTACTTAATTTTATGTGGATAATGGTCATTTTGCAAAATTTAATTAATTATGGATAATGGTCATCATAATTGTAACTAATTTCCACAAATAACTGTGAAGTTAATTAATTTGTTAAAAAAAAATACGGATAATGATCGTCGCAAGTCTAACAAATTTTCATGAATAACTATAGATTCAATTTATTTGTTTATAAAAAACGACTTAAAAACAAATATTATAAAACTATCCACGGATATAACAAATTTCCACACATATTAAAAGGCATGTATGTGTATTCATGACTCATAATTTCACAAACTCATAAGTTTTTACTTCGTCCAAGTTTTTAGGCTAACATATAACTCTTGTCTCAAGATTTTAGTTCTAGCTAGGGGTGTTCATGGGTTGGGTCAACCCAGAAAATCCGGTCAAACCCAGCAAAAAACTCAAAAAAATGGGTTGGGTTGGGTAATTGGGTGGGTATGATTTCTAAAAATGAAAAACCCATAAAAATAAATGGGTTTCAAGTAAAACCAGACCCAAACCCAAAAAAACTCATTTACTAAATAATGTTAATATTTTTTTTCTTTATTTTTATAGTGTTGAAGAAAGTTATATTTCCAAAACATACACATTGTACCCTACATATTGAAAATCAAAACATACTAGAGCTACAAATTAATATGTTGCACTTTTTGGTTATTTTGATACTAATGCAATTTTATGTCATGCAAATTTAGTTTGTTGCAAGTATTTTATGATAGACTTTATTATTTAATATTCTATGATGCATAAAATTATAGTAAAATAAGTTAAACATTTTTTTTAAGAAAATTAAAAAGTAGAGTACTATTTTAAAACAAAATTATGAGGACTTGTCATTTAGTTATTTAATATTAAAAAAATAAAAAAATAAGTTAGGTAACCCATTACCTAATCCAACCCAACCCAAAAATCAGTGGGTTTGCCCAAACCCACCCAATAGTATAACGGATGGTTATTTTACCTCACCCAAATCGGAGTGCCCTATTTGGTTTGATTTTCGGTATGGTCAAACCCAACCCAAACCCACCCATGAACACCCCTAATTCTAGCCGTTGTATTTGGGAGGCTATATACAACTATACTCTACATCAACACTTTTTTTTAAATGAAAATTTCTAAATCAATAATTTAAGTTACCAAGAGTATATTTTTAGTATCGTTTTTTAAAGAGGAGCATTTTTTATGGAAAATAATATTTGGACATCCAAACATCCACTCTACACCTTAAGGTTATGTTTGGATTGATGGAGAGTGGTGGAATGGAATGGAGTGGGATAAAACCATGTTCCATTGTTTGATTTTGCAAAAAAGGAATGGAATGGAATGGAGTGTGATGGAACTCATTCCATCCAATGCCATCCATTAAGCCAATTTTTCATTCTCCCCTATTTGGGGTGTATCCAATGGAATGGAATGAAAGGGTTTTAACATATTACCAAAATCATAGATATGAATTATAGCATGTTATCAAACAATATTAATTGACAACATAGACGTGTACCTTGAATAGTTTGAAGCATCCATGGAGAGTTGAAAGAGAATTGGGTTTGAGAGATGCTTCTGCCCGCCTGATTGATAGAGCATTTTTTCTGCTTTCAGCATGGTTAACCTAATGGGATAGTTAGCTTATATACTCATCAGTGGAGGCAGTGACCTCTCAAATGGACTAACTAATAAGAAGGGTCCAACCCATCACGGTCCGTTCACAATAAACCCAATATAAATACCAAGTATAATAACATTAAATATTTAATATTATATAATACATTTATATTTTAATAATTAATTAAAGTAAATCCAAAATATTTAAGAATCTCCCACTTGGATTACTTTAATTAAATATTAAAAAAAAATATAAGAATACGGTAGAAGTATATCAAATATTTATAATAGTACTTGTCATAGTATAAGAAACACAAAATTCAACAATGCAGAAAATTGAATTCGATAGGGCAAACAAAATCGTACATGTTAAACCTTATATTTCACATAGAATAAAGAATATGGATTAACATTATAAATTGAGAATTTGTAATCCAATAAAGGTCCATGCATACAAAATGCTATAATAAAACTCCCACTAACCCAAAATATCATAGACTGATTAAGTTACAATACTCATATATATAAGTCTGTGGTTAGTAGTTCTGCCAATGAGTTTTCAATTTTATAGAAGTCATATATCCACATAGTTATAAGAATGGTGATTACTTATAGGGATAACCTATTAAGAGAGTGTAATTACATTTAGTCAAAAATCAATAAATGTTCCACGACATTCAATTAATCCAAGTTTTAACAAAAATGTGACTATGAAAATCCATAAAAATAAAAATAGGAAATTCAAGAATCTCCAAATTGGATTAACATAGACACTTAGTTTAAAGAAGAAAAAAGGTGTGGATTAACGTGGTCACTAAAATGTCGATATTGAAAGAACATTTATGATTATTTCAGTTTATAAGTACTTCAAGAACACAATATCATACTTGATACGAGTATTAATATTATACATTGTACTTATTATTTATGACCTTAGAAAATGTGGAATGTTGGTAAAAGAGAAGCACAATATATATTTGCATGCTAAGAAGTTATAGTGCATATTCCAACAAAATTGACTTAAGAATCAAATTATGATACTTAAATAATTTTAATATATATCTCAATATTATAGAATGAGACTAAAGTTTAAAGTCTCTTAAGCTATGTCATATTTTATAGTGTGTGCAAGAGTATATGACAATGACGAGAATTTTAAAGTGTATTTATATAATATTGTGTACACATTTCACTTGATCTCACATATATATAAACAATAGTAAAATTTCTCATTTGAGCTCATAGTATAAAGTGTTGTGTACACACTCCCAGACATATATAAACAAGAGTAAGTGTGATTCTCATTAATGATCACTGATATATAGAAATATTTTAATAATATAATATTTAACAGTGGAAACCTGATTACTAGTGCAAGATTATCAACGTAAGTGGTTATATAATTTTAACTAATAGAATTCCATGAAATCAACCACATACTTTGCACATGAATATAGCAGAATTATTAACACAAGTGGTAACTCAATGATAGTATAGAATCCCATGAATATGTAATCTATTAATGGAAGATATTATAAAGAAGGCTAAAATATTTTGCAGGGACCTTTTTAAAAATCAAAAGATTTTGCAGGGACTATTTTTCTAATGAATGGGTTCAGTCATCATGTGCCACGTGTGCAAATCATCACTAAAGTGGGGTCAGGGACCAAAACCAAAACGAGACATATTTGCAGGGACCAAAAACAACAAAAAAAAATTACAGGGACTAAAACCAAAACGAGACATATTTGCAGGGACCAAAACCATATTTTAGCCTATAAAGAATTGAGTTTCGTAGTTAACCACATATTCTGCATTTAAATTAAGGAGAATGTAAATTTTCATTTAAGAATTTGATGACACAATGTCTCCTTTATGAGTGAGATAAGTCTATAGTATTATAAAATAGAATATGAGACTCTATTCACAATTTTAGTAACTCACCCAAAACTCAAATGCTACAATTATACTTACATACATTTGAGAGAAAATTAGGTTACACACAGCGAAAATACACGAGACTTATATTTTATTGTTATTGAGGGTATAAAAGAAAATAGTCATAAACTTCCAGAAGTATTAAAGAATAGCAATAATATAAAGTATGTCAAAATATAGTGAAAATGGTAAAAGTAAATATCCCAAATATACCATTTATAATTATTTAGAATAATGTATAAATAATTTTTTTTTCAATGGAGTTGTTAAAAATTTTGGGATTTTGACATATTGCTTTTTACTAAATAAGTTAACAATAATATAACAGGATAAGGATATGGAAGTGTTTAATAATTTATGAGAAAATAATATAATTAAATATTCAATATAAGTCTCTGCAATAATTTTATATCTAGAGTCATGGAATAAATAAATATATTTGTTCACGGAATTTAGTTAATTGACATGTAGAATTTACCCTCGCTTGTTAAAGAATGATATTTTCTCCAATTGATGGAGAATGAAGAATGATAGTTAAACTAATAAGGTATTTTTCTTACCCACTAAGGAAGATTATCTTAAGTAATGTCATACCGATAGAGTATGTCCATCACGTTACACAAACATAATAATGATTCTCCCACTTGATAGAGAATAAATAATATAGTTAAATTAAAAAGATTGAAAGATATTTTAAATAAAAAATGTTCAACTATTTCTCTATCATAAAATAATCATGTTAAGTAACGTCACACTGATAGGGTATATCCGTCACTCACATAACAAAGGGATAGTAGCAATCCAAATTAAATATTTATATACAAATAAAATAAAATTGAAATAGAAACTTAATTCAAAATTAGAATATATTGGATTGCAAAATTTATATAGTTTGCAACATGTCTTTTAATAAGAGTAACTTACTTATTGTAATATCATTCGACGACCTTAAGGATAATAATTGAGAAGTATAACATCGCTATCACAATGTACAATTTTTATGTCTCAAAAAATTTAAATATTGATAGGGTATTCTAATTATATTTAACATAAGTATAAAAATGAAGGTACATTGAATAACAACAATTATATTAATAACAACACACTGATAGGGTATGACTGTCACTAATATAATGCTAAATTTGCATAATTGTATCCACGATAGGTGAGATTACAACTATACAAATCAGTAATGTTTATGCTTAAGAGAATATAATAAAATATCATTCATAAACAATTGTACTTAATTTACTCAACATCAGTCATATTCAAAAAAAGAAAGACTTGCTTAATATTTTAAATTAGCAAATCATAAATATGACTTTAGAACATAAATATGACTTTAGAATTTATTTATATGAAACATTATAATAACAAGAGTTATTATTCAAAATAAAAGTGTGTCAAGTAATTTTGTATTTTATCCAGAATAGAACTCTTAAAATTAAATTTTAAATACTCCCAACGTAGATTAGAAAGAATATAAATACAAATATGGAGTATTATAGTAAGAAAACAATATAAATTAATTATAGAGTTCTGCTTAGAATATTCTGAAAAAGAATCCCACTTTTATATATGATATAATAGTTGCACAACAAAAGAGAAGAATAAATAAATTTCTTTATATGTGCAATAATAAGTCACAAGAGGTTGAAAATAACTAAATCACTACTTACTTTATAGAGTGTGACATTCATCCTTATACTTAGAGTCAATGACTTTTGATGACTTGACGAGAATATCTTATAATATAGCCATTTCAAAATAATCATGAATACATAATAAGCAATTATAAATAAACATATCAGAGACTTTAATTATAAATCAATATGATTTATATAAGAATTTGGACATAAGGATGATACTTGGTTTAAAATTGCCCCCAATTTTTAATAAGTTGTTTTGGTAATTTTTGGCTGATAAACAACAATGAGGCGTACAAATTTTAATTAATAATTAGAATTTTACCATAAGAAATGTAACAATGCTTTATTCCCTATATAATTAATATATTTGTGATCTAAATATTTAATTGCCACAAGACACATAATTAAAGAATTAATAAAATTGGTCACAAATTTTAGGGTAATAAATTACAGGTCTAGATTAGAGAAAATGTCCAGAATGTCCAGATTTATTTATGTCGCAAGATTTTCAAGATCTTTTCATAAAATGAAAGAAATTATTCTCAGTTTAATTGATATGATCTTTTCAAGATTTGACAAGGTTTTGAAAACCCATAATATATATACTACAATAGTAAATTTAATCCTGACTTAATAAATAATATTGAGGGTATCAACAAATCCCAAATTTTAGGTATAGAATAGATCAAATCTTCCAAGTATTTGGGTACAATAGAATTAAAATTTTATTTCAAATAATATAATATTTACTAGTTAATTAAGGATATAAAATTCCTCATTGACATATCAATCTCAAGTTTGAGAGTGAGTCAGATTTCTCATAAGTGTCCAATAAAAATAAGGAAAATTCTTAACATTTTCATACAGCAAAAATAAGAATATAATTTTCAGAGGCAAACAATAAAACTATTTATTTAGAATTTATATTAATAATAATATAACGATAGGATTTAGTTACCATTAATATTAATGAATTAATTGTTATAGAATATATTTTATTTACACAAGTAATATACATAACTTGTACAACTGCACCTGCAATAGGAAAAGTTACAATTGTACAAATTGACAATATCTATGCTCAAAAGAATTTTATAAATTTATATCAAACATAGACCTGGCCTAAATGTATTTTAATTATTATAATCCTTTTAAAATTTAAAACAGGCCCACATAAACATTTCAATTGAGGCACTACTGTTGTTGGTTTGTGTGTTAATAGACAACACAAGCAACATATGCTTTTCAGTTACTTGCACAGGTATGCACAAGAGGTAAAACGTGGGTATGAACACATGCCTACTATTTTGTGTCAGGTCTCAGAGATAGTGCGCGCGTATGTTACACGCGCTGGACGGTTATGCACCTGACCTATTTATTTTTTATTCTTTTTATTTTTATTTTTATTAATGAAATTGAAAACGGACCGACCCGACCCGCAAATGACTCGGTTGGGTCTCTCTAGGTACAGGGTGCAGCAGTCGGCAGAAAGCAGTTACGACAAACAAAGAATACATGAATCACAAATTTATTGAATCTTGTTTTGTATAGTAAATATTGCAGTTAAACAAAATTACATGAATCTGACGTGTTGATATCATAGAATCAAGTGAATATTGAAATCAATTGGTTTTCATGCATATACACAGATTTAAATAAGAAAAAAAAAATCGTTGATAAACATGGATAACAGAATTGTGTGTGTATCATGGAACTATACATGTTTATGGCAGTTGTGTTTTTATAATATTCAATTTTCAAAGATGGCTTGCAATCGATGTCACCGTACATTTATATTTAATAATTAATTAAATTAAATCCAAAATATTTAACATGGAATACATAAATAATACAATGACAACTATGCCCCTGCCTTTTCTATTTCATCAACTACTGCCCCTCCTTTCTTTGTTAATTTTTTCTTCTTTTGTTCACCGTGTCTTCTTTCTTCTTGTCTCTCCCATACTTCATACTAAATCTTTCCCATTTTGTTTCCCACAAGTTTACTTACTGCCGCAGAGGAATTGACTGGCAAATTATTATGCAACAAAGGTAAATTATGTAGGAACCATTGTTATGCCCTGCACAATTATCTTCAGTTCTAACCCATTAGTATTATATGTTTTTTTTTTGTTTATGCTTATTATGAAGTTTATTCTAACTGATCAGTACTGAACATTTTTTTCTATTACCCATGTTCATTATGTACTTGTTTATTATGGTGTTACTTGATGCCAAAATAAATATATATTGATTATAAATTGATATTATTAAACTAAAAGGTAAAAATGGAATAAAAAAGTTAAACATCTTCCGTTCCGTTCACTTTCCAAACAATGGTGTGGGAAATTAGTTTCATTCCGTCTTTAAATATCCAAACAGTGGAATGAAATTTTTATTCCATCCCGTTCCGTCTCATTCCGCTCCATTCCGTTCCGTCTCATTCCACTCCATTCCGTTCCGTTAGTTTTAGGTTATCCAAACAGAACCTAAGAGAGAAAGAAATATATGTGATGTGATAATATGTTGAAAGTTTGAGAGTTTACCAAGGTGACACCTAGATTAATGTTTGGTTGTTGCATAAGAACAGTTCTGTTTGCATTGGTTGCAAAATTTGGAATTTCCATGGCTGGTATTGGATTCTTCAACCTTGCTTCTCGAATCAACCTAGCAATTCTAGCCTCATCCCCTTCCTCTTCAACACGAGCAACAATAGTTGCACCAGGTCCTGTCTATTGCAGCGTGGTTGTTCATGAATTAGCAGCTGTGGTTTTCGTGACTGGCCATGCATTAAAATTTGCACTAAAAGGATCAAAACAAATCCATTCATTGCTGCAATTTTGTGCACCAATGTATTTTGCAAAGATCAGACCCTTTGTGTCAGGATTTCTGCCAATTTTAACCCTTCCAACACGACTATGAATCTTTTTGCAACTTAGACGCTCTTCAGCTCCGTGCTCTCTTGTACCTGTTCCTTGTCTTCTCAACCAACGATTTGTGCCCACTCCTCCTTCCTGCACTCCTTGAAATTCAACTTTCAAACTTGGTACCCACTCCTCCTTCACACTTTTAAGTTAAAAAATGAAAGAGAGAGCAAAACTAATTGATTTTATAATAAGGTGACCAATTATGTAAGTGAGTGAAAATAGAGGAACAAAACCTTAATAAAGCCTTAAATTTTTATAACTTTTTCAAAATTAAAATAGTAACATCGTAACATGTAGAAAAATAAAAATAAATCATAGTAACAAAAAATGAAACATCCACGAGGTGTTAGATTTTGTAATATAAAGAACAAAATTCAAATCTCACTTGAAACAAATTTAAAATGAATATTCGTGCCACCTTTTTTTTAGGGTTGTGCCACCTTTATTTATAAATTTGTGCCAATTTTTTTTGACAATATTATTTTAGTCACAAATTTTTTTAGTCCTAGATCTGCCTCTGCGGACAAGGTTATCAAGCTTCACGAGTTTTCAACAACTTGTAGCTTTAGGACACACGAAGAAAAATTGCATTTTTGTGTCCATCAAATTTTCACAAACCACACATGTATCATCAATTTGTCATTTCTTCAAAAACAAAAACCATCCACTTATCATAAACAATTACTAAAGAGCAACTACTAGGTAGACATAACGATTTTCCCTAAAAAAAAAAAGTGTAGACATAATGATTTAGACACATTATCCGGTCACACTCTTATAAAAATGCATGTTACATAATTATTTAAAAAATACTTATTTATTTATTTATTTTTGAGTGTGTTGAAAGACTTGGACCAATTTTTTTTTGAACAAGACTTGGACCAAATTTTATTGTCCATCTAGGAATTATTCGTTATCTCTTATTTCTAAAAGTTAACCCGTGACCCAGTATTAACCTTAGGTTTAACCTAATTTTTTCGCGTGACTTTACTATATTAACCCTAGATTTAATTTATGCAAAATGTCATCTCTTATTTCTAAAAGTTAACCCGTGACGCAGTATTAACCCTAGATTTAACCTAATTTTTTCGCATGACTTTGCTATATTAACCCTAGATTTAATTTATCTCTT
>Ga0315914_1001140_pt1 | contig 38567 bp, 24 predicted proteins | sample MpolenodulesMG_FD_203920 | JGI IMG/M metagenome (GOLD analysis project Ga0315914, IMG submission 203920) | Medicago polymorpha root nodule microbial communities from Los Angeles, California, United States - elongated nodules | ecosystem: Host-associated > Plants > Roots > Nodule | place: USA...
TTTCTTATGTAAACCCCTATAAATGTGTTGCAATTTTTTTTTGCCATGGCTTTACAATAATCCTGGCTCCACCCACTGGTCCTAAGGGCACATGTTAAGATACCAATAAAAGAAATTTTGTATTGAAAATTGCACTAAGTTATTACTCTTAAGAATAAAATTTAATTATTCTCAGTAAATATTTTTTTTTTTTGAAAACCTTAACAAAAGACATAAGTTATCATGACCAGTTTTTTTTTTTTTTTTTAAAGTGATCTATTGATTGAGTTATAGAGACAATTTAAGTGATATATTGATTGGTAAACTTTAAAGACATTTATTATGATTTGATGTATGGCTTCATACACTCCGAAGTGCTCAAATTTATATATATAATAATGAGTTTTTTTCTTTTATTCATAAATTCTATTTAATTGGAGTTTACAAAGCCTTATGTATTGTTGTTACTTATAAATTCAAATATTTTCCTAGTTGTTACATCGTAAACGATAAAAAATGGCTAAAAGTCTCAAATACGTTCATGTTATGTTCATCTTTCTCTCTCTATTTCTTGTTGTAACCGACGCTAGTAAGTCCACTTTAAACTTTTTTCTTTATCAAACACAAAATCTTGAGAATTTTTTTTCTGCCCATATCACAAAAAAAATTGATATGTCTACCCCTAATTCAAAATTATTGATACAAATGCCCTTGTTCTTCATTTGATATGGCGAACATAGCCTTTTTTCAACTTTTTCTGCATGTTCTGATTATAAAATGGTCATGTGTGTTCTACAAATGAAATGGAGAACATACATTTTTTTAATATTTTTTTTTTATGTTCTATACTTCAAATGGCGAACATGCCAATTTTTTTTGTTTTATATTTCAAATGACAACATGCCTTAAGTTTGTTTTTCTTCATCTTTTATGTTTTAATGAAAGAAAAAGGTTGTTTTTTTTAATTAAAAAATCCTAACTAAAAAAAATAAAAAAGCCAAGTAAAAAAATTGGTAAAAAATTAATAAGCTTGTTCGCCATTTTGAGTGGCAAACATCTAAAAATATTGGAAAAAAAAAAGTGTCACCATTTTGAATAGCAAACATCAAAAAAAGATACTCTTATTTGGCATCATAGGTACTTCTTCCTTCCACATAAAAAAAGATACTTTTGTTTTTGAGTGTTATACTAACACAGATTGTGCATCTCGTGTGTGCAAACCTCCTGCTTCTCCGAAGTGTCTTAATGTTCTTAGGTGTATCTGCTTATGATTTATTTGTACGTCATAATGCTACTACAATAATGATTTTTCGTACACTTTAATTTGTGTTTAAGAAACATTTCTATATTGTAAACAAGCTCATAAGAATTTTATAATATTATAATTGTTTATTGACAAGATAATATTATAAAAATATTGTTTTTTAGGGGATTATTATAAAAATATTTTTTTTTTGAAGGAATTATAAAAATATTGTTATTACCTTTGTTCTCTCATAAAAAATATTGAGAACAACGTCATCCACAATTCCTCCGACAGAAAACGTCATTTCATAGTTTTATAGTGTATGTTCGCTCATGCATTAAATGTTTGAGTAAAAGACACTCTTCTCCCCTCAAAGATATGAGTATTACACTCCCTCCCCTCTTGTTATAAAACACACACTCCCCTCCTTTGATAGTTACAAAATACACATTTTCACCAATATTTAAACAATTTGTTAACTTTTTAATCATTTATGTTGTACAATATTTTCTTTTACCAAAATAACCCTTAACTTCTCCAAGCATGTTACTCCACCTATTTCATTCAAATATTGTTAAAATTATTCAACTTCAGGTTCAGTTTGGACTTCGGCTAATAGAATTAAGAAGTTTCATATGGCAGCGTCACAAAGTTGAGCATTTTTCAAGGTCGTGTGGTTGTGCGCTTTATCATATCTGAATTTGTTTCAATATATGAACATCTAACTTGCGATTGATCAAATTTGGTTGAGAAGGGTTTTGGGGTTGTTACTTATGCTTTTTAAATTCTAAAATTCCTATTGGAAAAATTTAGGAAAAGATCCAAATATTACATATATCGGTTGAAGAAATTTTCAGTGTTAGAGTCTTTTTTTTAATTGCCTGCAAATTAACTTGTTTCAAATATCAATTGTTGTTCATGGATGTTACAAGCAAAAGAAACAATCCGTAAAGAATTGATAAGGATATTTTGGTAATAAAAAAATTATATTTAACGTTTGTTAGAAGATGTTAACGAAAAATGCACAAATGGATCAAGTTGTAGTGCATTTAATCTATTAAGGGAGGGGAGTGTGTGTTTTGTAACAAGAGGGGAGGGGAGTGTAATATTGATATCTTTAAGGGGAGGGGAGAGTATTTTACTCAATTATAAAATAGATCACATTTAATTTAAATAAGCTAAATGAAATGATAAACACCATAGTTATATTCCAACTGCGAATTTTCCACTTTTTGATATTTTAAAATATTAACTACTAAACTATTTGATAAAAAAATTCAATCATGCACGACCCTTGTAAAAAATAAAATAAACCATATTTACTATTTTATTCCTTATTATATACTTTACTGTAAATTGTAAGAAATGTAGATCTTTGTCTATCACACAATTTAATCGTACAATTTATAAATTATATTCATTCTCAATTTAATCTTTTTCTATCATACAACTTTTGTTTTGCCATCCAAATAGATCTAGCAATGTAGTTTGTTGTTCGCTTGCCTTCTATTAAAGTGTAAATAATAGTTTATATTTAAGGGGAATTTTTAGTAGTATTTCAAAAAATAGAAACAAAGTTCTATATTAATGCCATGTATTTGGAAAATCTAAGTTTTTTTTATACCAAGTTTGTTTTTTTGTTATGTGTAAATTTAAACTTTTATGAAAGACATGACATGAAAGTTTTTGTTACTTATATGGTTCGTTTGATAAGGTAAAAAATGAAGGACATGACTTGACAATTTCAGTTGTATAGTGTTTGATTTGTAAAACTGTTTTAAGGACGAATCAAACCGGAGACAAGCGACATGACAGAAATAAAATATTTTGTCCCTCACTAAACCACAACACAACTATCTGTCCCAAATACAAATTGTCTAAAATACCTCAATAGCCTTTTGTCTACCAAAAATCATATAAGACCAAATATTATTCAATACAATAAAATTTTGTCATGTGTTGTTCTGCCTTTTGTTGTGTTGTTCTGTCTTGAGCTGTTTTGTCCAATATTTATTACTATTTAGCATATCAAACACACTCATGGTAATGGTTCCTTGAATAGTTAAAATTCTATTGATAAGTGCTTAAAAGTGATCTAATTCATGTGTTAGTTTAGGCATTTTGGTGATTTGATTTACAAGTTATTGATGGAAAAGCTTCAATTATGTGCATTAATGCCATTTATGCTTTACATGCCTTACTCAACCCTTTTTGTGCAGGAAAATACAAGCAAGGATAAAATTTTACCAAGTTCACAAGAATTTTGCCATTAGCGAGAAAATGTCGCCGTTAGCGAAATATTGGCAAAGTTCTTGTGAGGTTTCGCCATCAGCGAAGTTGTGGGCGAAGTTCAGAAGCAGAAGGCCAAATTTCGCCATTAGCGAATATTTCGCCATTAGTGAAGTTGCAGCAGAAAGATTTCGCCATCAACGAACTTGAGGAAAGTCAAGTGGATAAGGGACACGTGGAGCAAACCCATTGGTGCAGAGACATATTTTCAGCATTTCGCTGATAGCGAAATTTCGCCGAAGTAGCCCATATAAATATTTTTCTCTTCTCTTTCCAACAATTCCACTACTGTTTTATTCATTTTTTCTGCATACTTAAAGAGAGACTGAGGCTTTTCTAGAGAGAGAAACACAAAGCAAGGTAGTTAAGAGTAGATTCAACCCAAGATTTGTTGAGACATCATGAGTCTAGGCATGAAATCTTCATCTTTTCTTCATCCTTTGCAAAGTTATCATAGACATATGTAGCTACATCTATCCTTGTGGGTTTTGAGGTATTCAAACAAGCTATTATGTAAACTCTTGATCTTTTAATATTTGGTTCTAGCTTATTTATTCAATATTGTTGTTATTCTTGCATTTAAAGCTTTATTGAGATATAAAATGATATTGACAAATACTTTTGGATCTAGGAATAGAATAACAATCTATCTAAGTTTTCATTCTAGACATAGATGTTAATCTTTGATAATCAATTTTAATCTAGAACTTAATGCTTTTGGGTCGTTTAATAGATTGAGAAATCGTCGATTAAACGATCCGATCGACTTTGTGATCGTTTAAATAGTTTGAGAAATCGACATTTAAATGATCTCTCAGAAATAACGATATCATTTGGACACGAATGATATTGTCGAGTGATTGTGATAATATCATTTAAAAAGCTAGAATCCGTTATTTGATCGAGTGGGTGCAGTTGTTACGCTTGGTTGAGTGTCTCTGACCCCAAGCGAAATAGCCCTATCTCTACTCGTTTTACTTTTATGTCGAATAGTTAAAATAGTTTTACACAAACAAACTTTTATACCCAAACACTTAAAATGATAAATGACGTTAAAACGCTTAAGATATACGCAACTCCCTACGGAAACGATCCTATATTATACTCACGTGTAAATAGTTTTATGATATGTAAAGATCTTACATTGTTAAAAATCTCAAGTTCAAAAGAGAAAAGCAATTCCTATGGAAAAACAAAAGACTTCGTTAATGTTCAAAAAGAAGAAAGAGCGGAAGAAAAAGGACCAAACATTTTTTTTTTTTTGTTTTGTTTTTAGTCAAACTATCAATTATATTGGAGAGATAAAGTATGTGCAAAAAAAATAGAGTTTATTGGAGAGAGGGGATAGTGTATCACAATTGTTTGTTATGGGAGAAAAGATTAGACATCAAAATTATTGGAACGAGAGAAAGTGAATGAAAAAAAAGGAGTTTATTGGTGAAATAAAACGAGAGTATAATAAAACAAACTCAAAAAATCCACTTCATTATTTCAAATGTACTATTCTAAAACGACATTTATAAAGAAATGAATGAAGTATCAATTTATCCTAGTCTCATAATCCACTTCATATCTTTGGTAAATTACATTTTCAATTTGTTAATACATAGGTCGTTAAAATCTACAAAGTGTTGAAACTTCTATAAGGAGAATCCATGCTTATAGAATGCATATCTGTATCAGACATAAATTCTGAAGTTGCATTTGTTAAGATGCTCTCTTCTTGAGTCTCAGTTGTATAAACTTTTTCACTTTGTTCACAATACTGTTGAATAATTTCCAACTGTTGATGATACTGTTGAATAATTTCCAACTTATTGCCTTCAAAATCTTGGCTTGTGTCTTGTATAACTTCTTCAACAGCAGATTGTCCTTCAAGCATGCTTACAACTGATGACATGGTTGGTCTGTGCATCGGAGAAACACGAGTGCATAAAAGAGCTACATTGATCATGATCATAGCTTCCTCTTTTTTGAAATCTTCATCTAACCTTTCATCAACTAGGTCCATTATGTTACCTTCTTCCTTCAAGAAATGCACCTGATAAAGATGAAATACAAACTTCAAGACATTGTGATGAAGACTCAAATTGGATGGAAGGTATGAAGTTATGGATGTGTAAGTTACCCAATCAACAAGAGAGAAGCATTCATCCCTTGGCCTATTCATGGTGTTGTGCTTCCCACTAACAATTTCCAAGGCAACTACTCCAAAACTATAAACATCCACTTTCTCCGTTAAATATCCGTGCATTGCATATTCTGGAGCCATATATCCACTGCAACATCGAAATTTATATATTAATTCAAGTGGATTAAACTAGATTTTATGAGGTTTTATTCTTTTCTTCCTCACATTACAATTACACTTAGAAAATAATAAATACCCTTCAACAAATTCCATAAAAAAAAAGAAGAATTTATATATAGAACTCACTAAGTGCCAGCTACTCTAGTAGTTATATGTGTGTGTCCCTCATCTTTAAGCTTGGCCAAACCAAAATCGGATATCTTTGGATTGAGATCTTTATCGAGCAACACATTAGTTGCTTTGATGTCCCTGTGAACTATCTTAAGCCTCGACTCTTCATGTAGGTAAGCCAAACCTCTAGCAATACCGAAGCAAATTTTCTTCCTTGTCGACCAAGTCAATTTGAATTGACTGTTTTCTTTGGCTTCATTTTCAAATGTCATAGAAAATTAGACAACAAAATCATATGGTGTGTGTGTGTGTGTACACGCAGAGAGACACACACAACATTTTAGATTATATTAATGAAAGAGCTACGAAACTTGACTACATGGAAACAAAATATTTACCAAACAAAGCACAAGCAAGGCTATTATTTTCCATGTATTCATATATCAGCAATAACTGATCTCCCTCCATACAGCAACCATAGAGCTTAACTAGACAAGGGTGTTGCAAAGCAGAAATCAAGCCGATCTCGTTTATAAATTCTCGGTTTCCTTGCTTTGATTTAGAAGAAAGTTGCTTAACTGCTACTATTGTGCCATCTGAAAGAACACCCTGCAATTCTAGGAATTTATGTTATTTCTCTATACTTGAGTCAAGTTGTAAAGAAGTAACAACAATAATAGATCTTTCAATTAAAATCAAATAAGTGTACAGTGTCCTTAATACCTTGTAAACAGGACCAAACCCTCCTTCTCCAATCTTATAGGCAATATCAAAGTTGTTAGTTGCTGCTTTGATTTGCCGTAACGTAAATAGCCCAGGTTGGAAATCTAAACCCTTTAGCTCTGTTGATTGAAGTAAAAAAGAATATATAAATAAAATCAGAGATATTTTTTGAGTAACTTCCACATCAATACATTTAGTAAGTACAAAACTAGACACAATGGCAGCCTTGACTAAACAATCTATATTTTTATAAAATCAAATTCAGCCTGTTATGTTTACAAAGGTATTTCCCAAAATTCATTTTTAGGTCTTACCTCTTTCTAACGGACCCATATGTTGTCGACATCTTCTCCACCAATATATACCAAATATCAGTAAGATAACTAGTCCTCCAGCAACAACAATCACAGCAATTTCCCAAAAAGGCATGCTACTGCCCTTTTCCACCGGGGGTGTAAAGTCTGTTTAATTATGATAAGATATAAAAGATTTGCATATAGACCATATTAGAGGATGATGGAATAAGAAGAACCATGAAGAACTAGAACTTACCAGGATCAGCCGATATAGCCGATATAAGAGGACCATATACTGAATCAAATGGGATACCAGTTGTCCCTTTCCCAGCCCAATGAAGGCGAATCTCCAATGTATTACCAGTCACATTAGCAGCGAACTTCTTTATGATTGCCTTACCAGCTCCACCGGCTTCTTTTGCAATATTGAAATCCTTCAGCACCAACCTTCCCTGCAAATTGGTTTATAATGGTCAAAGGAAACTTGTTCAATACTAAACATGTTACTGAAAAACATAAGATGATGAGACCATGCACCTGAATATATATGTCAAATATACGCCTTCCAAGACTGTTATATGTTTGATCATCAGTAAACATTATCTCCGCAAAATGGAGATTTACAGAGTAGTTTCCATTTCCCAAGCAAAACCCATAATATGTTAGAGAAAGCGGCGAAACCCGTGCATCCATATACAGTTCAGCATTTTCCATGGCAAGGTTAGTTTTGTTAGACCAGGTATAGTAGTCCGCAAAGCTACTATTACTATCGAAGAAGTGACCAGTGTTGCTAAGTGCCCAGTTTGATCCAGTTCGCTGAAAGCTTGCTGGTCCAACTTCATTTGAATCATCATCATATGTCAAGCTTTCATTAGAAGTTATTTGCTTACCACCACAATTTATACGGAGAGAGTACGAAGCTGGAATGGCCAAAAGAAAAAAAATGCTAAGTACAATAAGATGATCACATTATAAATAAAAATTGTAAGATTAGAACCTAGAACAACAACCTTGGTTCGAAAGAAAACAAATATGAAAAACGCAAAAAGAGAATACAAGGATTTATCGTAGAAATAAGCTCAAATAAGCATTTGTAAGCTAAAATAAGCCAATTCAAACAGGCCCTAAGTAGAAATAATTAAGTTAAAAGCACCAGCAAGTATCCTACAATCTAAAGGAAACCCACGACAAATCAACTTACTTTTAGGACAGCTGAAGTTCCCCAAACATGAAACCATTCCCCTAAGAAAAAATAATGGTGTGTAACATATCAGCATAATCACATTATAATATGTATAAGCTATATGCCCTAAGTAGTACAAAACTTACGAGTTATTTCCTTTTGAAGACGATGCAAACAAGTTCCTAAGGGATATGATAAAGAGCAAAAGATTAGATAGTTTCTTAAAATCGTTGAAACAAAAAAGCTATGAAAAAACAAGGATTCTTACACGGTTCCCTGTTGACATGTCAACTGCTCTGGATTTTCAATGCTCAAATTGTTATATGAAAGATCTCTGCATGTGATTCAGAAATAAAGATGTAACAAAGAACTAAATGTAACACTTTTTGGTATAGAAATATTGAAAACTAGTGGTACAAAAATTTAACATGCAGAAGTTATAATTTTACTCAATAAATTAAATAAGTAGCATTTGAAGGATTACTCACGTGTAGTCTGGTCTAGCAATCCAATTTGGAAGCGGTCCAGTAAAACGGTTTCCAGTTAAGTATCTAAGTAAAAAATTAAGATAAGATTAATGAAGACTAGATTAACGGTATCAAGAAAGAACTCGCTCCAACGTTCTCAGCTTTCTCCTCATTTCCACTTATAGATTTACCTCTTTTTCTAATCATTCACAATTTAGTTTTTCAGCGAGAGGCAGCGACATGATTATCTCATGGTGATTTTAGAAGTATATATTTATTTATTGGTCTGAAGTTTTAGAACGAAAATAAATGAAGTGTATGCACATATACATAGTTCTAGATTGCGGATCGCAATTGCCTGCATTTTGCCGTAATATCACTGTGGCAGTGTAATTGCATTTTAGAACCACGCATGCACATGGACTTGAAATGGATAAATATTTATGAGAGAAAAGAATCAGATTCACTCTTTTGCACGTGTGTCTCTATCTAAAATCCAATCTATTAATAATCTCGATGTTTCGCTGCAAACAAGTCTAAGTTTGACTTTATCAGTTAAAATCACAATAATTTCTTGCAGGTATCTTTAAGAATTCAATTTGGTTTAGCTAGCCATTTCAGTTCAGGCCTAAAGTTAGAACCAGTGTATACAAGTAACTTAGAGGATATTACTTACAGCATATTATTGTTCTTCAGGCCGCCCAAGGTGTTCGGAATCTGTCCAGTTAATTTGTTAAAACTGAGATCTCTGAAAAATAAATTATGGTCAGAATAAAATAAAAGTAGCATCTTGTTTTTCACCAAAATATGAGTACTGACTGCATCTATTGTAACCGGTTCTAATGCATGTGAATAATATTGCAAGAAACTTCCTAGCATATCCGCAACAAGACAAAATTCAAAATAATAGCATTACTTACAATGATTTTAAAGTAGTAAGATCTCCAAGATATTCAGGAACTTCTCCTATAAGATTGCAACTCCTAAGCACTCTGTCAAAAAAATTGATAAAAATGTAAATTTTGAAGTTCCAACATGCACTTATGCTAATAATCCAAGCAATTCCCTTACAATGTTTCAATACTTGTCAAGCCAATAAGTTTCGGAAATGGAGAATCTGATCCTTTCAAGTCGCTTATTCTCCTGCATAACATTTCTTAAGCACTGTAAAACTCAATAAGAGAAAAATTGAATTTTAAATCCTTGACCAAAACCTATAAAGCACAGACACAAATACCGAACAAGATACTGACGTTGACATACAAGTATCGATGTGTCGGACATTAGACTCGCATTCAATTTAAACGTCGGTGTTAAAGATCACAAGAAAATACATCATACTTACAAGTCATTGAGGTTTTTCAGATATGAAATTCCAGAAGGAATTGGACCACTCAAACCACTCCCTTGCATCACCCTGTCAAAATTAAAAGTCATTCTTTTGACAAACCAGCTTAACTAAGAAAAAAAAAATGACGATTTAGAATTTCACGATAAGAAAGAAAAGGTTCATACATCCTCTCAAGAATTGTCCAGCTCTGAATGAAATCAGGTATAGTTCCGGAAAATTGATTGTCGCAAAGTCGACTGCATTTTCAGAAGGTAAACAATGAATACGATATTACGATTCATATGAACGTCAATACATTAAATGTTATTAAGAGAAGGATTTGTTACATGTGCTTCAGTTTAGTGAGCTTAGCAAACGTTGCAGGTAAATTACCAGTAAAATAGTTGGAGGTAAGAAGCCTGCATCAACATCGAAATTGGAATTAGGGATTGCAAATGTTGCTGGTAAATTACCAGTAAACTATAAATGGATAAAATCACTTATTTTCTAGGTGTAGCAATCTAGAAAATGGGAGTGTAGTCACTTGCAGATCACATAAAATAGCAGTTTGTTCAAATTCCGTTATATTACAGTACTATAATGCTACACTATGAGCTACATCACGTTTTGCAGAACGATAACAATTTGTTAAAATTCCGCTACACTATAACACTGATATAGTCGCTATTTGACAAAACTGGAATATAGAAATTGTGAATTCTACAAAGAGGCTTACAGTCTTTCAAGCTGGTGAAGATTCCCAAGTTCCGGTGGAAGATCTCCAGATAACTGATTGAACTTCAGAATCCTATGCATTTAGGGTTTCAAACTTTAAGTTACTTGAAAATTTTCATAAAATTGACATGGGAAAATTACTTACAGCTTTTGCATGGTGCTGATGTTTCCAAGCTCTTTCGGGATTGAACCCGTTAATCGGTTTCCTATGAGTGAACTGTCACAAAATTAAGAAACATGCAAAACTACTTATAAGATTATATTCCAAAAAGAAAACAATAATCTAAAACTAAAAATTACATAAAAGAATAGGAAATAAAAGAATGGTTAAAGGGAAATACATGTTGACAAGATTCATGGAACCCCATTGTGGAGGGATTGTACCATTAAGGTAGTTGTTTGAGAGATCACTGTACCACATTAAGTAAAAGAATCAAACATTAATACTGAATTATGATAATGATAAAAATTTAGTAAGGTAATTAGAATTAGAATTAGAATAACATACATTTGTTGGAGGTAAGGCAATCTCACAAGTTCCTTTGGAAGTGTGCCAGAAAGATTTTGTGACTTGAGAACACTGCATTATTATTAATTATAAGCTTGTATTTTGACACAATATAAGCTTGTGCAGCACCTTGAAAATTAGGTTCTAAATATATGAATTCATATTTAACTTCTTTATTTAGGTTCTGAAAATTAAGAGTAACAAATCTATCCACCACAGTAGTGACTAACCTACAATAAAGGATATGTTAAGCACACAAGGTGATCTCCCCACACAACACAGCTTTTCTAATAGTCATACACAAGGCAGAAATTGAACATCTAACCACACCACCGGCTTAAAGGTGTACGAGTCTCTTACCACTGTAATCAACCACATGTTTGTATCAAATCAAGGTATATGAGTCTATAATTGACAAGGGCATTTACAACCATTTTTCTCTCGCTCCTTTTCACTTATACACTTTTCTTAATATATGTGAAATGATTAAACTGTTCAGTTATTTTGGGACAGAGGGAGTATAATTTTTTCAAATTTTGCAAGTTGGTGCCCATATTTTTCAAATTGACACCTATAATACATTCTTAGAAATTTTCAATTAGCCCATTTAAATGGCAATGTGGCCCTCAATTTTAAAAAATTGTAATTGACCCCTCAAGATTTTTGATATTTTCAAATTGGTACATATTAATCAATCTTCAAATTTAACAAAAAAAATTATAAAAGTAGCCCAAAAAATTTTCGATAATGAAGAGACTAGAGAGTGTATTGGAAAAAAAAGAGTACAGATAAGACTTAAAATGAGTTTATAAAAATAATATTTATTATCTTAAAACTAATTTCATAGGATTAGTAAGGCACAATGTAAAAATATCATTATACTTGCACCAAACACATACAAAATAGACACACATATGGAGAGCAAGAAAATGACATACATGCTAACAATATGACAGACAGTGGCATTGGTAAAAGAGCAATTGCATGTGACAGCATTTTCAAACCCTTTCACTTGCACAGAAGATTTCCAATTATTTTCTCCACTACATGGATCTTTCTTGAAGTCCCAATCCTTCTTCCCAAGTGTCTTAGCTATCTCTTTCATAACTTGTACTGTATATTAATTCAAAACCAAAATTTGTTTTAATATCCTCATGCTAGACACGAAAAACTGAAACTGGTAGGGAGAATCGAACCTGAAACCTTAAGGAAAACACACACCAAGGTTCCAAGTCAACATCACCCGACCAATTACTCAAGCTAAGAGAGACATTTACATACCTTCTTCTTGTAAGAGAGTAGCTCCACTAGCAAATGAAGAGATGAAACAAAAGGAAAGAAACAAAAGATGCAACGTGTTCATGATAAGCTTCATATTTGAAACAAGTGAATGGAAGAAAATGAAATCAGTGTTTAGATGTGTAAGGGTTATATTAATCAATTATTGTAGCATGAGATACGTTCCCGGAAAGAGATGGAAAATAGACCATTCTATAACTTAATGAAATGAAAAGTCAATAGTAATGTAAAATAGACAAAATTTAAGTAAGGGCCCGTTTACTTTTGTTTTCCTGCTTTTCATTCAACTATGTATAAGATAATATAGACATGTATACACTTGAAATATTTTATGTCTATAATCAAATTATGAGTATAACTGAATTATGGTATCCGAGTACATGCTTAGTAGAGGTAAGAACAACCGAACTTTGGTATAGCCAAATCCTTCTCAAGTACAGAGGGTCCCAATCCAAAGATATTTGTAAATACGTCATAAATGGGTCACACCTGCGATAAACGGGTAACAAAATGATTCATTGTGTTATTTCACTTTTTAAACTATCACAACGAACTAAAACCTAGTCTAAACAACATTTACAGTCAAGATATGCATATAGGATCACCAACTACCATAATTTCTTCAACCGAAATTACTAACATTTTCACCAAATTTTGAAAAAAATAGAATATAAAACTAACAATGTGAATACAAGGAATTAAGAATACTTACATGTTATTATATCGATGAGTTGCTTGAATTTGATGAAATTGGTTTGTGAAAGTTTGGAGGAAGAAAAGTTTGTGGTATTTGTGTTTTGAACAAATGTGAGAGTTCCTATTGCTGTTTTGAAATAAACCCACATCAACAGTTAACTGTCGTTGGTTTATTTAGTAAGTGACGGTTAATTGTAGTTAGAAGCGAACGCCAATTAGTTTTTGTTAAATTTAATCGAATCATTTACTCTACACTTAAATTTTAGATTTGATTATCATTGGTATTTATTTCACTTTTTGTTTTTAGTAGTAATTCACAACATAGCACAAATTTGTTGACTGTTGGCTGGTTTAAGGAGACTTCAACAGTTGAATCAATAACAGTTGTTTTCCACTTCCTTCTTTCCCAATCACGACTTGATTATTTTATTTTTTACTAAGGACATTCCATCCATACTTAAGATGGGCTGCCCCATCAATCAGAGTATTATAAGCATTTAAAATAACAGTATATCAAAAAAGAATTTTGCTATGAGTCACACTATTTTAATATAATCCGTTATGGCTCTATTTGGCAAATCAATATTTGGAGCTTGTCTTATAGCTTAGAGTTTTTAAACTGTATGACAAAAAAGACAAATATAAATTCAAATCCATCGTAAACTATACACTATAAATAGAGTGTTGTGATTTTGTTCTCTGAATGTGTAATTAGCCGTCACAATAATCCTTTAATATATCAAATTTTAAAATAATTTTTGATTGTGCACTTCGTTAGTCAAAATAATTACTGACATTAAAATACTTCGTTAATATTGTCATATTAGTCCTTCAATATACTTACTTATTCTGATATCAGTCTTTATAAGTACTTACTTATTGTTATTTCAATCACTATATCAAAAGAGTTACTGAGTATTGAAAGATTATATAAAACGCACAATCAGAGATTATTTTAGAATTTTGATACAATGAAGAACTACTGTGACTACATCTTACACAATCAAAAACTAAAATAACTATCATCCGCTGTAAATATCAAATGACTTTTAAATATGGAATGACATTAAAAAGATCATCCTATATATAAGTTATCTTATTAACTATCCAGTATTTTTTTACCAAACAAAGTCACTGCTAACCAAACAATCTAATGTACTTCCTATGACACCTTTTCACGGAGAAAAGTAAGATGTAGAAAGTGATGATGTAAATACATCAATTTATTTTCGAATATGAAAATTAACATTTTAATGCAATTTACTTCAAAAAAACATTTGAATGCAATTATACATCATTTAATAATATGAAAAATCTAACAACTTTCGGCAATACTATAATAAATAATATAGAATGGGGATAGTGTTTTTTTTTTTTGGACAAGCAGAGGGAGTATTTGGTAGCATCATTTTATCTCCTTTTTAAACATTCAAAGTATCTTCCCAAAAAGAAAAACATTCAAAGTATCTAACCCTAAACTCACCATTTTATCTTCTTTTTAAACATCAAAGTATCTGAACCTCACTTTTACAGTATTAATTTTAATAAAAATATTTTCTATATGTAAAGCTTGGCGGCATGAAAGTTGAAATAAATAAATAGAACTTCAATTTTCATATATATAATTTCAACGTATGGAAAAATCAAAATTTATTTTAATATATTTGGTTGTTTAAAATAAAATTAAGAAGACTCGTAAGATCTTCTGGTGGAGAATCATGGAAGAGGAGGTCTATGTCTGATAAAACTCCAAGATTAGCTATAAAATCTCCACATTGGTTTTCCTCACGAAGACTGTGGTAAATTGAAACATTACTTTACTCAGTTAAATTATTGATGTCTTGAATCAAAACAGCATAACCATAAAACATCATGTTGAGACTTTTAATAAGATTGATACAATGTAAAGAGTATGAGTAAAAAATTAATTTTGTGACGTCCATCTCTTTGGCCAACATTAGGCCCTTGTAACTAAGCGTGAAGAAGGTAAGAGGAATGTTGAATATAGCCAGAGAAACCTGATAAATAAAAACCTGTTTTATTTCTTAAGACACCTTTTGTTAGCCTATATTTTTCTTATGTATTTCAACAGGCAGTAAGAGGTTTAAAGTTGTGTAAGATTCTTCTAAGTTCATGGTTGAAGTTGTTGAATTCGACTGGAAAGGGTGTTTGATTGAGAAGAAAGATTTTGACAAGATGTTGAATTCGACTAGAAGCAACCTTCAAAGGTTTTGAATCTTTTATGAAGAAGTAAGTTTGAGAGTTCAAACACGTGGACTGTAACACCCTAAACCCTTAAAGCGATAAATCACGCAAATAATACAATCATACAAAAGATTTAGAAGCTACTTCTTCTATAAGTCCAAAACATGCATAAATAATTTTTCGAAACATCGCAGCGGAATAATATCATAACATCTCCTCAATAGATAATAAAATCTCCAAAGTAGTCATGCCACATATATCAATATACATCACCAAATAATAATCTCAAATCTCAACATATTGAGCACAAATCTCATAAAGTCATAAAACATGAATAACAAAAGACTGACATCCTAATTAGAGCCCGACACTAAGACTCCAAAGCAAAAAAACGAGGCAACTTCAGTGCTAGCCGCAAGCATACTCACAAGCAAAGCAAATCAACTAATCCTGCAAGCCGTCTACCCATTCACACAAATAGACAGACGGTCAACCAAACGACCACTGGGGGTTAGATAACAATCCACAAATAAAATATAATCAAATGAAATTTAACGACATAAATAATTTCAAATGATAAATGACATTTAATTAAAATCATTCACAATGAATTTAACTTCATTATTAAACATCAAGCATACGAGCATAGAGCTACAACAAGCACAATTTCACATCTTCACCTATTCACCAAATTTCACCAAGTCTCACCAATGCACATATACACCAAACACATATTAGAGTATGACACATTTCACGAATTAATCAAATGTATACAATGCGCTCTAGACAAGATTGTATATACTTGTGGTACCACTCACCTTCATTTGATACAACTATATCATAATTACCGTCGTTGAATACAAAGTATTCTAGTCACCGTCGTCAGATACAAATTATCCTAGTCACCGTCGTTGAATAGAAATATCCTACTCATGAATGCATGAACATATGACTCAATAATGCATACATTCAACCAACAAATCACCAACATTAACGCCATCACTTTTTATACATGCAGTCACCATCAATTCACCGTCATTTTACATTTAAGAATTCACCATCATTAATAAATCACCATCATAATCATCATCAACAATTATCACCTCAAAGAAACAATAAAGTTTCAAAATCACATTTCACATAAAAGACGGACAAAAAACTCCAATCAACATATTAGACACCCAATCATCATTGATTCATTCTTATTATATCATATCATCAAGAATACAAAGTCAATTACAAGTTATCCGAACATAAAACTCCAATTCAACAAAGTTCGTCTATTTTCACAAAATCCATCTTTTTCTAGGTGACTCACCAAAAACAAGACATACATGTTCAAACACCTCAACAAAGCATATCTACATTTCACACATGATCACAACAGCTCATACATATACACATCATAGTTTGATTCCGATTAATTTCAAAAGTTCCCTAAGTTCGTCTCATTTTCCTCTTTTTCAAAAGAAAGCCATTTATCAAAGCAAAACCAAGTTAAAGCTCACATACACATTCAAAATCAATTTACAATCATTGTTACAGAAAACAAACCTTAACCCTACCATTTCATTTGAGAAAGACAAGTTTTTGAAAATTTCATGTTCTTGGACAATATTTAGATAAATCTCAATCCGATTCACAAAATCAATCTTAATCCAATCCATGTGATGTTTCAAAAGGTTTAGAAAGCATAACAACAGTTAAACACGTTAAAAGAATCATTTAGGAAAGTCCGGATCGACCCCCAAGTACCCGGAACACCCAAAACATGGGTTGCTGCACTGAGCAACTCGCCATGGCTCGCTCCAGCTCGCCAGGCGAGCTATACTAGTACAGGGAGCCCAGTTTTTGGGGGAAACCCATCCAATTTCACCCCAAAAACCCTGATTTTGATCCCCCTTGACCCAAATTTGTCCCCCAAACTTGTTGATTAGTTAAGATACATCAAAAGACAATCAAAACACTTACAAACATGGAATCATAACATCAATTCATGTCAAAAATCATCATCAATCTCATGTTTCACTGAAACCTCATATTTTCTCATTTTCATTCAAACTTCACAACAACTACACCAATTCAAACCCCAACAACATATAAACATATATAATCATTTATCAAGTGAATTTATACATGTTTCAACAATAATCACTCACTAATTCATAGTTTACACTTAATTAAGCAAAAAACATCAAAACAACTTATCATAAACATCAACTATGAACTTGAGCACATAGACACATCAATTTCATGAAATTTAACATACTCATAACTTCACATAAATTAGGCACACAAAATTCATAGTCAAAAATCACAAAAGTCATAATTAACACAAAAACACTTATGACCCATAATTAAAAAGATGAGATTATGTGTTATGAATAAATACTCCTCTTAAATGGGCTTAACCACCATACACCATAATGGGCTTAAAACTCTTATTAATAGGTTCTAAAAAGTTACTACATTAACCTGCTAAAACATCGAATAATTACCATATCTAAATAATTACCCCAACTCACTAGTAATTTAGTAAATATAACTATTCTTACTTGAATACCCAAAATAACCTTCTTATTAAAATGACTAATTTACCCTTACTCGCAAAATGTCCAAAATACCCCTTAGTCTTAAAATGACTGAAATACCCTTCTAGACCAAAAATCTACTAATCCCAAATCAAATACACACCAAGACAAATAATCACATACAACACACATAAAAAAATAATTAAAATAATTCTAACGAAAAACGAGCTGTTACAAGGAATGCATGCTGAAGTTGTCGAAGGACTATAGTTTCTAGCAGTTAGTTTGGTAGTTATCTTCTCTTATGTATATATAATGGTTTTTCATAGGAGAAAGGGGTCACAAATCTCATTTATTGAATTCAAACACTCAAAGTACCAGCGTAGAGAGAAAAAAGTTAGAATGTATGTAAAGATTTGCTGAACCATCTTTAAATTAATGCAATGCAATTTATTTTTCTTTAAGTTTCTTTGTCTTTTACAAATTCAAGCATTTTATGGAAAAAAGATTGCATAACATGCCTTAGGATTTCTAGTTTGATCCTGCAAGTAACTATTTAAAATTAGTCTTATATTTTACCGAAAACACTGGTAAACACCTACATAACCAGTTCTTCGAGGCAACTACTATCAATGTTAAAAATGATGCTTGAGTGATTGTTATTATCCCACTTGATCCATAAGTCTAGCTATCAGTTGATTTGCAATTCGATGCTGAAGGGAAGCAATTTGATAATGTTTCAACCATACCATGAATGTTAGAAGAAATACGGTTGATAAGAAAATTTTCATTGTTCAAACACATAAGATGTCGATGGCGCCAAGCCCACCAAACAGTAACAAACAAGATGGCCGAATAGGATCATGTGGTGCCAACCTTGAGCCAGTCATGCTCGTTCATGTTGGGGAAAAAATTAGGGTGGTTGAAACCTACATGACTCCAAATGCTTTTAGAAAAACTAGTCTCTCACACAATGAAGTAATGTTTCCTATGGGAGTCATTGAACTTGATATGCATGTTGTTGACGGAGTCTTCCACTATGGTAGGGAGATTGGTGTAAAGAGCCTGAGTATGGCGATTGTTGGAGGAGAGAACATCTTTCACAGGCAAATGCAAGTCCTGAACATCTACGAAGGGTGGTAAGTACCCTAAGTAACCAAAAGAACTCCAAGGGCAAGACGAAAAAGAAGAACTACTTGATCCTGCACACCAAAAGAACCTATCTTTGATGATATTTTTTGCATCGATCAATGATAAAAGACCAAGCTAAGTGGCTGAGTTGCTAGATTTTGTATTTGCATGGAGAAAACTCAAGCCATCATTTATTTGACATATAGGAGATTAATCTAAAGCTTATTAGATGATTGGACCATATCTCAAACAAGCTTACCAAAGAGACAATTGTTAGTTTCCCTTTGTGTTCTGATGCCGAGACCGCCCTAATGCTTTGGGCGACCAATTTTTTCCAACCTACCAAGTGGATTCCTCGGTTATTAGTGTCTCTCCAGATGAAAATACATGTGGTTTGATCAACGTTATCACACATACTTTGGGGGACCCAAATAATCTTCGATGTAGTAAGGTGGAATTGAAGAAAGAACAGATGAAGCAAGAGCTAATCCTTCAGGTTTATTTAGCAATTTATTTTTCTAAGAAGCAAGCCTAAATTGCATTTTTTCTATGATAAAAAGGAAATCACTTATCTTAACCCTCCCACTGAGAATAAGAAAGCCAAAATGCTTATCTAGCGAGATAGTACTTCTAATGCCACAAAAAAATTATCATCTTTTATCCCCTACAAATAGAATTATCAGCATTCCTTCTATACTCTAAATGTTTCAACCCCATTTTCCTAAGAATTTATAACTAAAAACATGAATGTATGGTCTCCGTGAGCATAGCTCAGTTGGCAGGGACATGCATTGTTATATACAGAGGCCGGGGTTCAAACCCCGAATACCCCACTTATTCACCTTAAAAAAGGTAAATTATAGCCACTAGACTACTTGACAAAAAAAAAAAAAAATGCATGTACGTCACACCCACCTAGAGCTGATATTCGAACAATTAGGATTGGGACAGCCTTACAACACCGTATAACATTTTGTCTTCAAACTACGAGTCACGTTAAATTGCGGTAATTATCTAAACATCATTACATTGATTACAATGTAAAATAATTAAAGATATTAAATAAAAATTATCAGAATTAATGTAATATTTTCATTAAATATATTTTATATGCAAAAATCTGTTAAATATTTGCACCGCGTCCGTTACAGGTTCTATTTTTGTATATTTGCGGAAACAAACTTTTATGTACTGATTTTTATGAAAAGGTCGATGTGATGAAATTTTGAAAAATCATTACTATTTTCAAACTATCAACATTAATTTAGTGTTTCTATTAAATATTTTCTTATTTGATAGGAAAAACATCAATTGAATATTTGCACCGCGCTCGTTGTGAATTTTATGTGTTTCTATCTGCGGAAGCAAATTTTTATGTACCGAATTGAGAATATCGATATGATAATTTTTTTAAACTCATCAGTTGAAATTTTTTTCTTTGTATGCAGTTCAAACCTCTTCTGCATTTATATCATTTCTTGCTTTATAAAAAAAATCGAAATATTTAACAAACACCAAGTCTTCTTCTAACAAAAAAATGGAGAAGGAATAAATTAATTGACACTAATGACAAATTTATAAGTATCTTTTTTTAAACTCTTTAAGTGTTTCTTTAACAGATTGATCATCATGAATGTTGCAAGTGTCATGATCTCAATACGATCGCGACCGGATCGTAAATTAGAATTTTCCTACAGTATGTAGAAGAAAGATTAGCAGATATAAACATTTAGAAAGTATTTAAACTTCTACAAGGAGAATCCATACTGATAGAATGCATATCTGCATAAGACATAAATTCTGAAGTTGCATTTATTAAGATGCTCTCTTCTTGAGTCTCTGGTGTATCAACTTTTTCACTTTGTTGATAATACTGTTGAATCATTTCCAACTTCTTGCCTTCAAAAACTTGGCTTGTGTCTTGCACCATTTCTTGAACAGCAGATTTTCCTTCAAGCATGCTTACAACTGATGACATAGTTGGTCTATGCATCGGAGAAACATGAGTGCATAAAAGAGCTACATTGATCATGATCACTGCTTCCTCTCTTTTGAAGTCTTCACCTAGCCTCTCATCAACTAGGTCCATTATATTACCTTCTTCCTTCAAGAGATGCACCTGATAAAGATGAAATACAAGTGGAATCCATAAGTTGGATTGACTTAATTAATTGAGCTGGTCTACTGGTATAAATATTTGTGCGACTGTTTGGGAGTGCTTATGGAAACAATTTATGACATGTATATAAGCTGTTTTTAGGTTATTTCCATAAACTCTCCATGATAACTTATATGAAAACAAGTTGACTTTATTTTATCTTTTGGGCTATAGAAATAACATGTGCATAACCGCTTATCCGATAAACACTTAATTAAGCTATTTATCCAGCATGGCCTAAATTAAAATTCAAGATTGAAGTTATCCATAAAGTATGTAGGAAATACAGTATAGAATCACTCATTTTGTAATCAGCATTGCTATATAAAGCGAATAAAACCATCGCGAATTAAAAAGCGACCAATATTGAAAACTTGGAATTGTGCAGAATTCACGGTAGGTCAATTGAAAAAGGAGGAAGTCAATAAAAGTGGCTGGTTGGAATACAGAGTTGCAATGTATTTGCGAGATAGCATTTCGCTTGAAATAGCAATTTTCTTTTGTAATTCTAGTTTGACTAAAAGTAAAAAATTTAGGAAGCATGGATGACACTTTATTTGGATACCTTCTTGGAAAATAATATAGAAGATTTCATTAAATAATTGGAAGTGAAAATTGTATTTCTCTTCAAAGGTGGAATTTTGTGAAAATTGAATATGATTTTTAAAGAATCGTTTACAAAACAAACTTATAAATACTGCAACGAAGACTCAAATTGGATATAAGGTATGAAGTTATGGATGTGTTAGTTACCCAATCAACAAGTGAGAAGCATTCATCCCTTGGACTATTCATGGTGTTGTGCTTCCCACTAACAATTTCCAAGGCAACAACTCCAAAACTATAAACATCCGCTTTCTCCGTCAAATATCCGTGCATTGCATATTCTGGAGCCATATATCCACTGCAACATCGAAAATTAGGTTGGAAAATGATAAATACCCTTCAAAAAATTCCATAAGAAAAACAACAAAATATATATAGAATATAGAACTCACTAAGTGCCGGCTACTCTAGTAGTTATATGTGTGTGTCCCTCATCTTTAAGCTTGGCCAAACCAAAATCAGATATCTTTGGATTGAGATTTTTATCGAGCAACACATTAGTTGCTTTGATGTCCCTATGAACTATCTTAAGCCTTGACTCTTCATGTAGGTAAGCCAAACCTCTAGCAATACCGTAGCAAATTTTCTTCCTTGTCGACCAAGTCAATTTCAATGGACTGTTTTCTTTGGCTTCATTTTCAAATGTCATAGAAAATTAGACAACATAATCATATGGTATATGCTTTGTATAAAATTTTGTAGATTTTATTAATGAAAGAGCTACAAAACTTCACTATATAGAATTTTTTTACCAAACAAAGCACAAGCAAGGCTGTTATTTTCCATGTATTCATATATCAGAAGCAACTGATCTCCCTCCATACAACAACCATAGAGCTTAACTAGACAAGGGTGTTGCAAAGCAGAAATCAAGCCGATCTCATTAATAAATTCGCGGTTCCCTTGCTTTGATTTAGAAGAAAGCTGCTTAACTGCTACTGTTGTGCCGTCTGAAAGAACACCCTGCAATTCCAGGAATTTATATTATATCTCTTTATACCAAAGAAGTAAAAACAAAGATAGATTTATCAATGACATTCAAATTTCGAATGAAAGTGTAGATTGTCCACAATACCTTGTAAACAGGACCAAACCCTCCTTCTCCAATCTTAAACGCAATATCAAAGTTGTTAGTTGCTGCTTTGATTTGCCGTAACGTAAATAACCCAGGTTGGAAATCTAAACCCTTTAGCTCTGTTGGTTGAAGTAAAAATAGATATATAAATCAACATTAAAACCAGGGATATATGTTACGAGTGTTTTAGAGTTAAAGTATCTTCTTAATGCTTACCTCTTTCTAATGGACCGATCTTTCTTCGACATCTTCTCCAACGAGCTATACCAAATATCATTAAGATAACTAGTGCTCCAGCAACTACAATTGCAACGATAATATCCCACACAGGTATGGTACTTTCCTTTTCCACTGGAGGTGTAAACTCTGCTTGATTATGATATAAGAGATTTGCAAGTATTAGACGATTAGGATAATAGCATAAGAACTATGGAGAACTATTACTAACCAGGATCAACCGATATAGCTGATATAAGAGGACCATATACCGATCCATATGGGATAGCAGTTGTCCCTTTCCCAGCCCAATGAAGGCGAATCTCCAACGTATTACTGGTCACGATAGCAGTGAACTTCTGTATGATTGCCTTACCAACTCCACCGGCTTCTTTTGCAATATTGAAATCCTTCAGTACCAACCTTCTCTGCAATAATTCAATCAAAAGACGATCTATAATCTTCAAAGGACAATTTGATCAACACGAAAAATGTTGTTGACAAAGATAAGACAATGAGACTATGAACCTGAATATAGATGTCAAATATACGCCTTCCAAGGCTGTTATATGTTTTATCATCAGTGAACATTATCTCCACAAAATGGAGATTTACTGTGTAGTTTCCATTTCCGAGGCAAAATCCATAATATGTTAGAGAAAGAGGAGAAACGCGTGCATCCATATACAACTCACCATTGTCAATAGAAAGGTTCGTTTTATTAGACAAGGTATAGTAGTCCACAAGGCTACTATCAAAGAAGTGGCCGGTGTTGCTAAGTGCCCAATTCGATCCAGTACGGTGAAAGCTTGCTGGTCCAACTTCATTTGAATCATCGTCATATGTCAAGCTTTCCTTAGAAGTTATGAGCTTACCACCACAATTTATATGGAGAGAGTACCAATCTGGAATGACCAGAAAATAATTGAATTATAATTACAATAAGATAACCACATTAGAAAAAGTTATAAATACACAAAAAATCTGTTTTTTCCATCCTCATGTATCGAGTCCTCCACTGCGCATTTTAAGCTCATGCATAGGAGTTAGTACACAACAAGCTCTTAATTCAGGGAAGAAAATTTCACATTTCACATTCCACCTTTGAAGAAATAAATAAATTGAAATGAAAAATCTGAAGAAAATCCATGAAGAATCAACTTACTTTTAGGACAGCCATTGTTTCCCAAACATGAAACCATTCCCCTGAGAAAATAATGGTGTGTAACATATCAGCATAATCACATTATAATATGTATAAGCTATATGCCCTAAGTAGTAAAAAACTTACGAGTTGTTTCCCTTTGAAGATGATGCAAACAAATTCCTGCGGCACATGGTTAATTAATAGCCAAAGCTTAGATAGTTTCTTAAAATTTCTGAAACAAAAAACGTATGATGCAAATACATGGATTCTTACAAGGTTCCTTGTTGACATGTCAACTGCTCTGGATTTTCAATGCTCAAGTTGTTATATGAAAGATCTCTGCTTGTGTCAATTTAAGCATGTGATTCAGAATTAAAGATGGAACAAAGAACTATATGTAACACTTTTTGGTATAGAAATATAGAAACCTAATGGTACACCAATTTTGCATGCAAGTAGGGTTGGAAGGATTACTCACGTGTAGTCTGGTCTAGCTATCCAATTTGGCAGAGGTCCAGTAAAAAGGTTTCCAGTTAAGTATCTAAGTAAAACGATCAGATAAGTCAATTTATGAAACTCATCAAAATGGTAAATAAATTATATATCCTATTCCCACATAATGTGGATGGTCCCCAAGGATCATTTCATCGACTAAACTGAGCTAATCATACGATATTCATTTAAATAAAGACTAGATCATAGCCTCATAGGTTAATTTTATTGAAGGAGATCATAGGATCCAATTGGTTTTAGTTGTATACAAGTAGCTCAAACGATATTGCTTACAGTATATTTATGTTCTCGAGGCCGCCCAAAGTGTTCGGAATCTGTCCGCTTAATTTGTTAAAACTGAGGTCTCTGAAAAAGACATTATGTCCAGGATAGTATTACTCGAGAAAATTTGGTTTCAGAAAAGCAACAACCAAAATTTTTGTCACCATAATATAATGAAAAAAGCCTCTAGTTTTAAATACTTACAATGATCTTAAATTGGTAATATTTCCGAGATATTTTGGAACTGTTCCTATAAGATTGCAACTCCTCAATACTCTGTCAAACAATTTGATAATATGTAAATCTTTAAGTACAAAAAGGCTAAACTGTCGCCACCTTTTTATATTTTTGTTACTAAAAATATTACTTTATAGTAAAAACCAAGCAATATTCACTCACAATGTTTCCAAATTTTTCAAGTTCATAAGTTGCGGAAAATGAGAATCTGATCCTTTCAAGTCACTAATTCTCCTGCACAACATGTCATAAGCAATGTGAAATTCAATAAGAGAAAATTTGAATTTTGAGTCCGTGACCACAAACTATGAAGTACTGACACAGACAAGAACACCAGACACGATACATACATTGAGCGCAGACACCCATAATAATTTGAAAAATTTGAAGTGATCAAATGCGACTACATACGTCAGTGTCAGGCACCGATCACACCATCAATTTGAAGCGTCAATGATTTAGAAACCACAAGAAGAAACATCTTACTTACAAATCAGTGAGGTTTTTTAGATATGAAATTCCAGAAGGAACTGGACCACTCAAACCACTCCCTTGCATAACCCTGTCACAATTAAAAGTAATTCTTTTTAAGGCCATTATAAAATAAGCTATTTAACAGTGAAAAAAATTGATGATTTAGAAATTTCACTACAAGAAATAAAAGTTTCATACATCCTTTCAAGACTTTCCCAGCTCTGAATGAAATCAGGTATAGTTCCAGAGAATTGATTGTCGCCAAGTCGACTGCATTTTTAGACGGTAAGCAACATACTAACATGAAATCCATATGGTAAATGTAATTTAGTGTAACGAAAACAACTAAAGAAAGGATTCTTACATGTGCTTCAGATTAGTGAGCTTAGCAAATGTTGCTGGTAAATTTCCAATAAAATTGTTGGAGGTAAGAAGCCTGCAACAATATTGAATAAATATAATCACACTTATTTTCTAGGTTTTTCTATATAAGTCAAACTACCTATAGCAACTTATGAATTTGGAAATAGTTTCCTCACCAATGTTCATCTAATCACTTCAAAGAAGACAAGTTTAAAGCATAAAAAAATTCTCAATCAACACTAAAGATAAATTTTCAGTAGATAAAAGTAAATCAACCAAATGAAACAGAATATAATAGTGCTATTAATCGTGGATCGTGGAAAATAGCAATTTATTCAAATTCCGCAATGATACAGTGATGATGTGATATAACACGGTTATAGCTGCTATTTGACAACACTTTGAACTAAATTGCATATCTCGGAACAACGATTTATTGAAATTCTTCTATGCTATAGCCTCTATTTGTCAACCTTGGAAATAGAAATTGTGAATTCCATCTTCTACAAATTAAGATGCTTACAGTCTTTCAAGTTGATGAAGATTTCCAAGCTCCGGAGGAAGCTGTCCAGATAATTGATTGAACTCTAGAACCCTATGCATTTCAAGTTTCAACATTTATAAGTTCCTTGAGAAATTTGAATAAAACTGATATGAGAAAAATTACTTACAAGCTTTTCAGGGTGGTGATTTTTCCAAGTTCTTTTGGAATTGGACCTGTTAAACGATTTCCTAATAGTGAACTGTCACAAAATTAAGAAACATGCAAAATTAGTTAGAAGTAATATTCCAAAAAGGAAAAAAAAAAATCTAAAAATGATATAAAAAAAACAAGACTCATTTCTCATAACTATTTTACTATATTTTTTAGTTACATGTTACAAAATTTTCATCGCTAAACCGAATTTTCTTAGTACGCAAGAAAACATGATCGAAGTCCTAACCACTTGCTTAAAGGGTAAAAGTCTCTAACCACTTCGATAAATTAATTGTTGATGAACTATTTACTAATTAAATTCCATTAATCAACATAAAAAAATTAACAAGAAATCAAAGAAAGGGTAAGAGAAAATACATGTTAACAAGACGCATGGAACCCCATTGTGGAGGGATTGTACCATCAATGTAGTTGCGTGTAAGATCACTGTACCACAAAAATAATGAACACATAAACATTATGATAATTTAATAATGATGATGATATACAAATTTAGTATGGTTTAGGATAACACATACATTTGTTGGAGGTAAGGTAATTTCACAAATTCCATTGGAAGTGTGCCCGAAAGATTTTGTGACTTGAGAACACTGCAACATTGATTTTTGAGGCAAAAATAAGATTCATAACTAGAAGTCTAGAACATAAAATTATTTTTTATTATAAGCTTGTTTAACATCTTGATAGAAATATACAATCAATCTTACTTATTACACATAATATGGAATGCAAATTAAATGGTTGAATTCAAGTATTTAATAAGGTTGGTTGAAAATATTTTGGTTCCATCTTTAGATAGAAACTCCTTTCCACATGCTATAACTTTTTCCTCACGTATACCACATTTGTACATAATCCACACAATATAAGCAAGAGATCCCTCAGTATTTAAGCATGGCATAGTCCCAATTTAGCATTTCTACTCAAAAAGTATTTTTGACCGACGAACAATAATAATATTCTACTTAAATAGTAACAGAAGAAACTTACTTGTAGGTTTTTCCTTTAAAGATTATTATATGTATCTCTCTTGCTTTTTATTTACTTAAGTAAATCTATCTTTTTTTTATCAGTTAATTTAATAGATCTTAACCATATTATAAGTGTCAAGTATATGTTGGATTGTTGGTTGATGAGTAATCTTCTTTTCTTGAGAGACCGATCTCTAAAGCTCGAACCAAAGACATTAGTTGAGAGATTTGATTAACCAATTGATTGTACACAAGTGATCAATTAGCTCAATTTACAAAAGAATAATTTGAAAGAATTCGAGTTTGATTCATGAGTGAAACGATTTTTCATATTTTACTTATTTTTCATTCAAGCTCTAGATTAATAGGTTTCATTCCCCTAAAAGGATTAACACTAAAAAAACCGAGAGATTTGATTTCAATTTTTATTGGATAACATATATTCGTTTAGGAAATACTAACTTTCTTACTCCATTTAATCATTTTTTCTAACTTATCTCATATTGTTAGTTTAGCCTAGAAATTTAAAATTCGATTACTCCTGCAGGATGATATTGAGTGTTAGTTTAGAATATTTATTTATTTCATATATTATTTGTCATTTTAGTGTATCAATAATGCTTTACTTATACATTTTTCCACTAATACTTTGATTTATTGTATCTCAATCTATTTAACTACTCTAATAACTATTTTCCACTTACTTCTTCTTTTTTTTCTAAAACCTTCCCCTCTCCTTCAAACTCGTAAATAAAGCCTAAGAGACCAATATTTATTGAAACAGTTTTAAACTTAACCATTAGTTATGCTAAGCATTACTAAACCAAACTCAACATTAAAAAAATAAACAAATAATTTGATTAGGGCTTTTGGGCATAAAGACACTGAAGGAGATCTTCAACAAACACACAAAAACAGACACATATATGGAGATTAGAGACATACATGCTAACAATATGGCAGACAGTGGCATTGGCAAAATAGCAATTGCAAGTTACAGCATTTTCAAACCCTTTCACTTGCACAGAAGATTTCCAATTATTTTCTCCACTACATGGATCTTTGTTGAAGTCCCAATCCTTCTTTCCAAGTGTCTTAGCTATGTCTTTCATAACTTGTACTGTATATTAATTCAAAACAAACATATATACATAATCATAATGTTAAAACCATATTGTGTTGGAATTTAAAATTGAACTTTTTTTCTACTAATGCAAAAAGTTGAATTAGTGACAAAAAAATAGAGAATGATAGACAAAAACAAAACTTGTTTAAATTCTATCTGGTGAGTTGGTCCTCAGGGATTCACCAAGTTCAGAATATACTCAAGAGTTAAACTCACGAGAGCATTGACATGATTACTTACATATTATCCACCAATAAGGTCCTAACACCAAGAGGAGGAGTTAAACTCACGCGCCCTTGCGTGGTATGAAAAACCTCTTTACTAACTGGTCTTGGTAATATATAGTAATGTTTTATCTTGGTGATAATTTACTAAGAGACATGTAAGGTACGTACCTTCTTCTTCTAACAAAGTAGCTCCACTAACAAATGAAGAGATCAAACAAAAGGTAAGAAGCAAAAGATGAAATAATAGAGGGAAATTCATATTTGAAGAGAAAGGACCACTTTATGATAAATCAATGCAAGAAAATAAAATCAGTTATTTTTGAATGTGAAAGGGGGATGTATATTAAGAAATGATGCAGTAAGAGAAAAATGTTTATGTATATATTGTTGACAAATAGTTGAAGAGAAAGGAAACACTTTATGACTTATGAGAAGTCAATTAGACCTTAAACATGCTGCCAGCTTGTATATATGTAGTTACAAATGTGAAATAGGCAAAATTTAAGGTTTCTTAAAGGAGGCTACATGAGTTAAATATATGAATTATGATGAAGTATAAAGGGGGATACACGTTGTAAATCTTGAAATGTGTGTTAGGTGTTATCTTCCTTGTAGTTTTGTTTAACTTTCTTACACAAGTTGCTAGTACTATATATCTTTTCCCTAATCAAAATATGGTTGACTTTTTGTGTTTTGATTAAATTATTAAATAATAATAATTTAAAGTTGGTGAGTGAGTCAAAGAAGTAAGAAGAAAATCTAAGAGAAAGTCACAGGTGAACATGAAGTGTGAAAGGAGGAGACAAAAAAGGAGGAGGTTAGTGATGATAGAATATATTATATATTACTACCTTAAGGACTATAATTTGTTCAAGTCAATGTGCAGGTTTCTTTGTTGATAAGAAATCATAAATTATGAATTTGCATTTTTGTTAAGATTAGAAATCGAATAGTTTTCCATAAAAAAAAATTAGAAATCAAATTCAATATTGTGGAGTTTACAACACTCACTAATCAACGCATTAACCATTTGCTCTAGACTCCGGTGATATCAATCTGCTTTGTGGATATATAGAAAAGTTGAATTTAGTATCACCGTGTGGATACAAAAGTTGAATTTAGTATCACCGTGTGGATACAAAAGTTGTATGTAAAAATGTTCTCTTTGTGACACATAGGCAACAATTACGAAGTGTAGTGACTTCTAGGACAACAGTGCAAACTATTATGTCACCTATTTGAGCAACTTATATAATACTGGTTAGAAAAGTGTTGCTTTAGACAACACCATAATAGACAATCCCCAAAACTGCTGCATATGCTTTTTGGTAACAATTTTCATAGTTCAAACTACATTTGTTTGTTAATTGTTATAGAAAAGTAAAAAGGTTGCAGTGAGGGTAACCTTGCAATGTTTTAGGCTTAATTGCATGTTTGATCGATCTCTTATGTTTATTTTAGTTTTTAAATTGGTCTCTTATGTTTTAAAAGTTTCAAGTTGGTCCCTTACGTTTTAAAAGTTTTAAGTTGGTCCAAAACGTTACCCACGTTGGAATAAGTTAGTCCCTTCTGTCACTTAACGTTTAAAGATTTGGGTTGACAATATGGGTGATAGAACTTAACTTATATAGAAAATCAGTTTAAAACCATTTTTTAATTTTTTTGATTTTATTAAACTTAATATCATGTCGCGAAAGAGACTAACTTATTCCAATGTGAATAACGTTTTGGACCAACTTGAAAACTAAAATAAACATAGGAGATCAAAAATGCAATTAAGTCAATGTTTTATTAGTTTGAACTGTATCATGTGATGGAAAATGAGGGGACATAAGTACATGAGGAGAGTCTAGTCTAAAAGATTGGTCCATTCATTAGAGAGGAGAGTATTCTGGCTTAATGAGTGAATGCTAACATTGTAACGCCCTTTAAAAGCTGATGTTAACAACTACTTTCATTCAATAGGCACTACCCAGTGGTTGCTCTTTTCTCTTTGGAGGCTTCACTCATCTATCAATGATTCAGTATGGTGAGCTTAACGTAGCCTATAACTAACCCTTTTCGGGACCAAACTACGAACGAAATTAAAGCACCAATTATTATGACTTAACAACATAGAAGAGACGAATTCAAAAGACTAGTGTATTGGATGTGAAAGGATCATCACGACTTTAATACCACATTGAACACTTTTCTCTACTCAATGCGAGACTCCAAATAGAGAAGCACATTAACAGACCACGAGGAAAAGGGTAACAAATATTGAAGTATGATATCCAATCCGTTTTTTTATTGCTTAATTTCACTTTTACCCATTCAAGTATCATGTCCCTTCACTTTTCTTTTGGGTGAAGAATGTTTGGGTGAATGTTGGGACTCACTATCAGACATGAAATCAGACATTATGTGGGATGGGAAAAAAAAAGAAACAAACGGAAGCAAAATAAACCTTATGGATTTCTTGCTGCCACTGATACCATATAGAAATATGCTCTATATTTCATATATATGTAAAACAGTACATAGGAGGTATTTATAGAAAAGGCAGTATGCTAGTCTTGCCAGAAAATAGGAGAAATTATTTTGTCTATAAATGCTACTTATTGTCCTTTTAAATGTTAATTCTAATACATCTAATTACAATTAATTAGTATTTACTATAAGTTAAACAAGACAGAATTTGATTGATTCTGTGTTAATATTCAACAAGGCATGAATATGTCATTCATAGCAAGGTTGCACACCATGTCATTGAACTGTCTCTTGGGTAGGCTCTTTGTGAGGACATCTGCTACTTGGCTTTTGGTAGGTATATAGGACATACAAATCTCACCACTGTCATGTTTCATTCTATCATGTAGAACAGGGTTATGAGCAATGAAAATAACTAACTTATTATCGCAATAAACTTTCATTGAAGTTGGGCCTAGAATCTTTAATTCTTACATGAATTTTTTGATCCATAGTACTTCAAAAAAACCATGAGCCATCGATCGGAATTCAGCCTTTGCACTGCTCCTGGCTACAACATTTTGTTTTTTGCTCCTCCATGTAACTAAGTTTCCACCTACAAAGGTACAATATGCAGATGTAGATTTCCGATCATTTATATTACCTGCCCAATCAGCATCTGTATAGGCTTCAACCTGTATATGCCCTCTGTTTCTGAACATTAGCCCTTTTCTAGGAGTTCCCTTTAAATATCTCAATATTATGAAAACAACTTCAAAGTGGGCTGGCCCTGGTGCATGCATAAATTGGCTTATTACGCTCACAACAAGTGCTATATCAGGCCTTGTATGTGACAGATAAATTAGCCTACCAGCCAACCGTTGATAGCATTCTCTATCTATTACTTCATCTTCAGCAGCTGATTTTAGTTTCACATTAGGATCCATTGGTGTTTCTGCTTCCTTACACCTTGTTATCCCTGTTTCTGTGAGTAAATCAAGTATATACTTCCGTTGGTTGAAGAAAATTCCTTCTTTCGATCTTGCAAACTCCATACCGAAAAAGTATTTTAATTTTCCAAGATCCTTGATGTCGAACTCAGCCTCAAGTCTTCTCTTTAGATCCCTAATCTCTCCAATATTATCTCCTGTCATAATAATGTCATCAACATACACTGTTAAGATGGCAATCTTACCTTCACGTGAGTGTTTGAAGAACATAGTTTGATCTGCTTGACTTTGAGTGAAGCCATGTCTCTTGACAACACTTCCAAATCTCTCAAAACAGACCCTTGGCGATTGTTTTAATCCATACAAGGATTTCTTTAGTCTCCAAACTTTACTTCTTCCAAGATTATCTTCAAATCCTGGAGGCAAGCTTATATATACTTCTTCATGTAATTCTCCATTCAAGAAGGTGTTTTTAACATCATAATGATGTAGGGTCTAGTTGAAATTTACTGCAAGAGAGAGAGAAGAATTCTGATGGAATTGATCTTAGCAACCGGGGCAAATGTCTCTTGATAATCTATACCATGAGTTTGAGTGAATCCTTTTGCTACTAATCTTGTTTTGTATCTTTCCACACTTCCATCAGCCTTGCACTTCACTGTAAAGACCCACATATCCTACTGTCATAAGGTAGATCAGTGATACACCAAGTGTTATTTTTGTTCAAAGCATTCATCTCTTCTTTCACTTCGGATCACCTAATGCTTCTTGAATAGTTCTAGGCACAAACAAATTAGAAATCCTAGACACATATGCTATGTGAGTGTGTGATAACTTGTCATATGACAAGTAATTAGACATGGGGTGTTTAGTGCATGTAAGGGCACGTTTTCTTTCATCAATAGGGATATTGAGGTCTGAAATATTTTTTCTCACAACAATAGGAATATTAATATCAGGAAAAGACAAATCAGGTAAATCATTTGGATGAGTGAGAAGAATTACCAGAGTAACTAGAAGATGGACTATCAGTAGGACCTTCACTTGGAGAATTCGATTGAACTTTTACTGGAAAGACAACGAGATATGTACCATCTTTGTGAAATTTTTTCCGAACATACACTTTAAGTTCAGGATTTTTAATCAGTGTTTCTCCCTCTTCTCCCCCTGTTTCAAATACTATATGTTCTGGAAATTTCAAGGTTAGGTTTTCTAGCTTCTATTATCTTAGTATCTAGGTGATCATTTGTTACATTTGTTATCTTAGTATCTAGGTGATCATTTGTTACAATATCATCTAGATCAGGTAAAATTTCCCAAATATTATCTTCCTCATTACTACTCTGACTCTCCCCTTGAACATAACTTTTTCTAAAAAAAGGTTGATCTTCAACAAAGTGGACATCCATGCTTTCAAAAAATTTCTTTGTAATTGAGTTAAAACATTTGTATCCCTTTTTATTGGAAGCATAGCCAAGAAAAACACATTTTTTGGCTTTAGGATCCAACTTGGAAAGAAAAATATTTGGTATGTAAACATAACAGAGACAACCAAAAACTTTAAGTGTAAGATTTGTAATAATGCGAGAAGTGGGAAAATGATTCTGTAACACCTGCACATGAGTCTCATATTGTAACACACGGGATGGCAATTGATTGATGAGGTAGCAAGCAGTTAATAAAACATTACCCCAAAGATACTTAGGTACATTTATAGAAAACATAATAGCTCTAGTAACTTCTAGGAGATGTCTATTTTTTCTTTCAGCAATACCATTTTGTTGTGGAGTATCACGACAAGTGGATTGATGAATTATTCCATTAGTTACTAGGAATGTACTTAAATATTTATCGAAGTATTCAGTCCATTGTCAGACCTTAGAATGCCAGTCATGGCATTAAATTGATTTTTAATCATGTTAAAAAAATCTTGAAATCTTTGTTCAACTTATGATTTCTTTTCCATGAGGTAAACCCAACACACCCGTGTTTGATCATCAGTAAATGTCACAACCATTTTTTTTCCAGATAAAGTATTATTTTTTGAAGGACCCCAAACATCGCTATGAGTTAGATAAAAATGTTTGGAAGCAGAATAACCTCTTGAATTAAAAGACACACAATGATCTTTAGCTAAATGACAAACATCACAATGAAATGGTGAGGAACTTATTTCTTTTGAAAATTTAGGAAACAAATGCTTAAGATAAGAAAAACTAGGATGTCCTAATCTTTTATGCCATAACATGATTTTATTTGAAACAAGAGGTCGACTTGTGCCTTTTGAATCGAACATTGTTGTATTACCAAGAGGAGTTTCATCAAAGTAGTACAGTCCATTAATCTCTCTAGCAGTTCCAATCGTCTTCCCTGAGTTATGGTCCTGAAAAACACAAGTAGAAGGACGATAGAAAAATACAAACAAATTTGGGAACATGTAAAACAAATTGCCAAGTGATTTGATCTGATATTTTTATGCTGGCTTTGCCTGCAATACTGGAATAACTACCATCTGCTATCCTACTTTTTCAGAACCTGAACTAGAAAAATATGAACTGAATAGATGAGAGCAATTAGTCATGTGTTCAGATGCCCTTGAATATATTATCCAGGGGTTGGAGTGGTTTTGGACAGATAGTGCCGAAAAATCCTTACATGTTTGTGCCATAATACCAACATGAGTATTAGGGGATGAATTGAACTTTAGAAGCTTAAGAAGGTGATCCATCTGCTCCTTAGTAAATGGAGATGAAGCGTCATCGTTGGTTGTAGGCATAGGTCGGTCACCAAACTTACCATCCTTGCTATTGTTTGGCCTACCATGTAGCTTGAAACAAGTTTCTCGAGTGTGACGATTCCGACCACAATATTCGCAAACTAAATTAATCTTGTCAGCACCTCGTGGATTAGGGAAAGATTTGTGATAGACTTGAGGAACGGCCAAGGCATATCCTTCAACCGGTGGCGGGACAACGACTATCTTTTTTCCGAGCATCACTTGCCTACGACTCTCTTCGCGACGCACTTCCGCAAAGACGTCACCAATTGGAGGGATAGGATTCCTACCAAGGATTCGACCACAAATCTCATCAAACTTAACATTTAAACCTCCAAGAAATTTGAAGACACGGCTAACATCCACCATCTTCTTGTAGTGCTTGCAGTCCTCAGGTGACTTCCACTCATATTCATTGAAGAGATTCAAATCTTGTCAAATACGTTTGAGACAATTGAAGTATTTGGTGACTGAATCTTCAGCTTGCCGAATTTCTCCAAGTTGGAGAGTTAATTCGTAAATTTGGGACTGGTTTCCCAAATCAGAGTACATTTGAGAGACACACTCCCAAAGATCTTTTGCGGTATCATAACAGAGATAGTTCGCACCTATCTCTTCAGTCATAGAATTGACTAACCATGTCATGACCATGGAATTTTCAGCATCTCATGTATCTTAATCAGCGCCTGCCTTGTCTGGTTGTTTCGTGACTCCAGTGATGTAGCCAATCTTTCCTCTCCTCCTGAGATACAACTGAACAGACTGTGACCAATGAAAGTAATTAGCACCGTTCAGCCGAATTGTTGTGATGTGAATAGGGTGATTTTCATGTATGTCCTGACAGGTTGGGGTGATTCAGGTTTGGGTGAATGTTGGGACTCACTATCAGACATTATGTGGGATGGGAAAAAAAAGAAACAAACGGAAGCAAAATAAACCCTATGGATTTCTTGCTGCCACTAATACCATATAGAAATATGCTCTATATTTCATATATCTGTAAAACAGTACATAAGAGGTATTGATAGAATAGGCAGCGTGCTAGTCTTGCCAGAAAATAGGAGAAATTATTCTGTTTATAAATGCTATTTATTCTCCCTTTAAATGTTAATTCTAATACAGCTAATTACAATTAATTAGTATTTACAATAAGTTAAACAAGACAAAATCTGATTGATTCTGTGTTAATTTTTAACAATGTTTTCTCCCTGATTTGATAGACCTCTGCCAATTTCGTCCAAAAGCTTATGAAGATACATTATGTAGCTAAAGTGCTTGAAATTACTTATTTTTTGTTACTAGAAAAGCTTGTTAAGATTGTCGAAATTAATTAAGAATATGTTGGTAAAATAATATTTAATGTAGTAAAAAAATAAAAAATAGTCCCGTGAGCATAGCTCAGTTGGTAGGACAATGCATTATTATATGCAGGGGTCGGGCTTTGAACCCCGGACACCCCACTTATTCACTTTATAAGATGAATTCTAGCCAATGGGCTACGTGAAAAAAAAATTAAAAATAATTGTATATTTAAATTGCAGGTAGTAAAACATATAAAGTTATTAAGCTAATGATTACATGGTATATTCAAGCTTTTGTCCAACATAGATGATGTTGTTAAACTATCAAAATCCTATGTGTAGTCTGCATTCTACAGATAAAAGGTAGCTAGTCAAAACATTGGAGTATTGTTTTTTTTATTCAAACATAAAACTAGAACTCTTACAAATGAGTTACCTCACTATAATAGATTGTATCTATTTAACAATTTTTTGCTTTTAAAAAGAACACTATAATAGAATTCAAAACTCAGTTTAATATATCATGGTTTCTTCACATGATAATAGCAGGACTTCAAGCAGCAGATGCAATTATTTGTCAACAAACAATCTTAATTTCTTTTCTCCCAATAGGAAGAATCAAGGTGGACAGGATAAAGATCTCTAGCTGATGAAGATGAAGCAGTCCACGGCCCATCAGTTAATAAACTCTGATTTTGTGTTTGTGATTTACTTATCTTATTTTCTTCAATCTGATAGTAATACTGCCTCATTGCTTCCAACTTTTTCTCATCCATTACTTCACTTGAACCTGAAACAAATTCTGGAACCACAGTATTTCCTTCAAGCATACTTACAACTGACGACATGGAGGGCCTAAGGTTTGAAGTGACGTTGGTGCATAGGAGAGCCACATTGATCATCACCATGACTTCCTTTTTGTTGAAATCTGAACCTAATCTTCTATCAACTAACTCCATTAGGTCACCTCTCTCTTTCAACAAATGTGCCTGTTGAAAGAAAAAAAAAATAGTTTGATTTCAAACAAATGTGCATTCAATTTCTGAAAATTCTTCAAAGAACGAACAATAAATGTGTGATACAAAACGAAATGCAAGTAGATAGTGCCATGGATAATCAAATTTACATGGTCAATGGAGAACATAGAATAGTTACCCAGTCCAGAAGATAGAATGCTTCCTCCTTTGACTGATACATGGTGTTGCTCCTGCCACTAACAATTTCCAAAGCAACAATTCCAAAACTATAAACATCTGCTTTGTCTGTCAAATAACCATGCATTGCATATTCCGGAGCCATGTATCCACTGCATAGTTGGAACATATCATTGTAATAACTTGATATCAGTATACAACATATCAAAGTTTTATACTATAAAAATATCATTTGAATTGAATTTGGTAACTTTTTGGAGTAATTTTTAATAAACTAAGAGAAGGCGAGAATTGTAGTTACTCACTATGTCCCAGCAATTCTAGTGCTAATGTGAGTATTGTCCTCCTCATCAAGCTTGGCCAATCCAAAATCTGATATCTTTGGATCGAGATCTTTATCAAGCAACACATTAGTGGCCTTGATGTCCCTGTGAACAACCTTAAGTCTTGATTCTTCGTGAAGGTATGCCAAACCTCTAGCAATACCAACACATATTTTCTTTCTTGTTGACCAATCTAATCTTATTTGGTGTTCCTCTGGACCTTCATTTGTGAATGTAATAAAAATATGACAATGAAACTACATAGTCAAGTGCTAAGATAGAAAATGTGAAAAATCACAAAAATAGACCATACAGGAAAAATTACCAAATAAAGCACGAGCAAGACTATTGTTTTCCAAGTATTCATATATCAGCAACAATTGATCTCCCTCCACACAACAACCGTGGAGTTTAACAAGATAAGGGTGTTGCAAAGCAGAAATCATGCCTATCTCGTTTAAAAACTCACGATTCCCTTGC
>Ga0315914_1001141_pt1 | contig 38550 bp, 10 predicted proteins | sample MpolenodulesMG_FD_203920 | JGI IMG/M metagenome (GOLD analysis project Ga0315914, IMG submission 203920) | Medicago polymorpha root nodule microbial communities from Los Angeles, California, United States - elongated nodules | ecosystem: Host-associated > Plants > Roots > Nodule | place: USA...
ATGAAACTATGATAAGCTATTTTTATTTATTTACCCAAACACCTTTAAAAAGGCTTATGGGAGTAGATAAGCCCACATAAGCTCAAAATAAGCCAATCCAAACGGGGCCTAATTGTATACTACTTTTCAATAAATAAGTCAATTAGTTGCCGTAGTCCACGAATCAAAACAAGTTAATTAAAAACAAAAACCATCCCGTTATATTGGGGGGCAAGCAGCTGTCTTTTTCTTTATTTAATTTTTTTGTTCTTTTATTTATTTTTATTGATTTTTTTGTTCTTTCAGTCAATTATTATTATTTAATTTACATGTGACCTAACGTAATAAACCAATTATTTTAATTTTTAACAATAATAATTCTATAAAAAAATATAAGATAATTTACCAATTAATCTTTTACGTCACGGTTTGTTAATATCTATTTTTTAAAGTCACGTTAATTGTTGCTGCTTTTTTTCCCTTTGTTTTTTTTTCTTCCTCAAACACTAAAATAAAATGGGTCTTCAAGCATAAAGTTATTTCATATTCTCTTGATATTTGAACATTTCATTATTGCAAAATACTTAGATAATTGAAAAACAATCCAAGTCTTACATCGGATAGATAAGATTATTAAGAAGAGTTTATAAAGAGAAGACAATCATCACCTTACAAGCCGATTTTGTAAGGATGAGTTAGGCCCCAAATTACAACATGATATCAGAACTTGTCGAATTCAAGGGCCGCCTAAACTTATTCACGCACCAAGCCCAAAGAGTGTTGGGTGTGAGGGAGGTGTATTGGGTAAAATCCAAATCTCACATGTCTTAGATAAGACTCTTAAGAAGAGTTTATAAAGAGTAGACAATCATCACCTTACAAGCCGGTTTTATAAGGATGAATTAGACCCCAAATTACAACACTAATAGCACTGCAAGACTGTAATAAAAAAATTATTAGAATATTTTTTGACAAAAAAAGTATCCACAACATTTTTTTGATATAGACAAATGCTAATGAGTTAGGTTAGTTTTTTTGGAATTGAACACGACCTTCATTTTCAAACTCTTTGTACGTTTCTTAGTTCTTCAACTAACTATCTACACAAGACTTGCACAACATTTGGTATTGGAGTTGCATGCCAAACAATTATACATGGAAATCTAATTAAAACTCATTATATAAGTCACGTTAATTGTTGCTGCTTTTTTTTTTTCCTTGTTTTTTTCTTCTTCCTCAAACACTAAAATAAAATGGGTCTTCAAGCATAAAGTTATTTAATTTTCTCTTGATATTTGAACATTTCATTATTGCAAAATACTTATATCTAATTATTGAAAAAAAACTCAAGTCTCACATCGGATAGATAAGATTCTTGAAAAAAGTTTATAAAGAAGAGACAATCATCACCTTACAAGCCACTTTAGTAAGGATGAGTTAGGCCCCAAATTACAACATGGTATCAAAGCTTGTCGAATTCAAGGGCCGCCTAAACTTATTCACACACCAAGCCCAAAGAGTGTTGGGCGCGAGGGGGTGTGTTGGGAAAAATCAAAGTCTCACATCGGTTAGATAAGACTCTTAAGAAGAGTTTATAAAGAGGAGGCAGTCATCACCTTACAAGCCGGTTTTGTAAGGATGAGTTAGACCCCAAATTACAACATGGTATCAAAGCTTGTCGAATTCAAGGGCCACCTAAACTTATTCAGGCACCAAGCCCAAAGAATGTTGGGCGTGAGGGGAGTGTATTGGGAAAAACAAAGTCTCACATTGGTTAGATAAGACTCTTAAGAAGAGTTTATAAAGAGAAGACAATCATCACCTTACAAGCCGGTTTTGTAAGGATGAGTTAAGCCCCAAATTACAACACTAATAGCATTGCAAGACTGTAATAAAAAAATTTATTAGAATATTTTTTGGCAAAAAATGTTTCCACAACATTTTTTTTATATAGACAAATGCTAATGAGTTAGGTTAGTTTTTTTTGGAATTGAACACGACCTTCATTTTCAAACTCTTTGAACGTTTCTTAGTTCTACACAAGACTTGCACAACATTTGGCATTGGAGTTGCATGCCAAACAATTATACATGGAAATCTAATTAAAACTCATTATATTGTCACTTATATACAGTTTGTAATGCAATTTACATAGGTAGTATATGTCACCTTTTCTCTGTTTTCTGCTTAGATGATAACAATGAAATATAGAGAATGAACTATTAAATTGGTCTCTTTCTTTATAAGTTATTCATAAATTAGTTTTTAGCTTTTTTTAATATTTTAAGGATTATGTTAATCGGTGTCTTTGGAACATTAATTAAGAAACCAAAAATAAAAAGTAGAGACAAATTTTGCATTAAAAAAAACACTTTTTCAATTTTAAAAAATTGGCACTTGTTAGCATTTATCATATTTTAAACTTACATCTATCTTTATCAAACGATTCTCAATTAAATATTTCAGTTAGCATCTTTTATGTGATAAAACATAAACATAGACTTAGCCGAGACACATTTGATAAAAACAAAATCCAATTTAAAATATTTACAGAATCAAAGACTAATTTAAAAATAATTTACAAGAATAATGGCCGATTCAGTGGTTTACTCAAATTTAAATAACTCGAGTGTAAAAAATTGACTCTTGCTCCAAGGTGGCAAGGAGAGCTCTGTCTTTAATAAAATTAAGTAACGTGATGGGTGCGATAGTTGACACCAACGAAGCTATGATTATAATACGAGTTAACAGCCTATTACAGTTTATGATTGTGATTTACATAATTAATTATTGGATCTCATTACATCCTTGTTCACACTCAACTTCTGTTAAAAAGACAAAATTCGAGTGGTTGTGGAAGTGACGAGACTAAAGCACCTTTTGAGATAACATTGTTTAAACAATTGTATCAATGTAGATCTTGTAAACTATATTAATTTGCTAATTTTTAACAAGATTTTGGCTTGGCTTTTCAGTAGACGTCGCATGCTATTTTCATAAATCATGAATTTTGGTTCATTCCTTAAAATAAAATAAAAAGAATTTTGGTTCTTTGAATTTGACAATAAAACATTGATTTTTTCTATACATAAAAATGAATTTCATCTTAAATAAGCGACTCTAAATATTAAACTTGCCTTTTTTTTTTCTCTGTTTATTTGTTAGATTTCTAATGTGTTCAAATTATATAAAAATAAGGAATGAAAACAAAAATATGTAAAGTGTGATACATTAAACATGTAGGGTTTTGCTAGAAGACGCCATTTATGAAGGTGTTTTTTAGCAAGTTATCTTATAAGCATTTACTAAAAGACATCAACTAATTTTTATGAAAATGTATTTTAACAAGTTATAACAAAAAAATTGATAATCACACCTTGATGTGTGAATTGCTAAAAGACACCTTCATAAGTGTCTTTTAGCAAAACCCAAACATGTAATTGTGATTGGTTAATTATATAAAAAAATGTAATTTCTTAATGTTATAGAACAAAATATCTTAATTTATTATTTTTGGTTTTAACTTTTTAAGAGTTAAATTTGAAAACAAAATATCTTTGGATAAAATATAGTTTAATTGATTTTTTACTTAATTTAAAAATTGTTTTACTTAAATCTTTAAACCTCAACAATAAGTTCTATAGTTTTTGTTTAAATTTTAATGCTAATATATCTCACCACCAGTGATTGCTAGCCACCACTCTAACCACCATCAACCATTTATCTAATCACCTCTGGCCACCACTCTAGCCACCGCCGACCACTACACTTTTGATCAATTATCCAATCACCTTTAACCACGACTTTAGCCTTTTGACCACCGCTTATAACTTCTATAACCATTGTTAACCAGCACTTTGAGCATCAACAATCACAACTTTGATTACCGCTATGACTATAATTCTGACAACAGTTGACCAACTCCTTGATCACATCCGAGCACCACTCTAACCACCGCATGTGATGATTCTGACTAAAATTGACCAATAATTTCACCACAAATCTAACTGCCACCAACATCGACTTTGACTACCATCAATCACCTCATTGACAATCTCTGCCGCCATCTTCAACAACCACTAAAAATTTACTAAATGAATATTATAATAATTAATCAACTTATTCTTTTAGAATACATTTTTTTTAATACTAGTTCAGAGAGACCACAAGTATTATCAACATAATTATTCTTTTAAAATACAATCCGAACCAAACCAAACCAATGCGGTTTAGGTTGGATCAGTTGATGCGGTTTTTTCGAGACAATACAATTTTTTGTTTCTGACATTAAAATCAAGTTAAAAAACTAAAAAAACATATTTTCATTAGTGTTTCCAATAATGTTTTAAATTTTATCGAACATTACAATTTTATTTGTATCCCACAATGTTTGCAACTACATAGGTCAAGTTAAAACCGTGGACAAAAAATAATCTTATTTTGTAAGAAATGCAAAAAACAAAGATTTTATCATTCTTTAGAAGTTTAAGTAGCACATAAATACATTTTTGGAAATAAAAAGGAAAGAAGAAACTTAACAAGAGAAAATATATGTCATTTTATAAAAAAAATTCATTGAGTTTATTTGAGTATTGGTCTAGGTAACATATGTTTAATTAGTGTTTTTTCTTATGTTGCGGTTTGGTTTGGATTGGTTCGGTTGATAAGAGAAAAACCACAAACCGAACCAAACCATGCGGTTGAGTAAAAAAATGATTTGAATACACCCTAACCAAATGCGGTTTTTTGCGGTTTCGGTTTGGGTTGGTTCGGTTTGCGATTTTTCTATTGGATTGGTTCAGTTTTGAACACCCCTACTAATAAGGTATCCATCTATAGTTGCAGATTGCATGCACCGATGAAAAGGAGTGATACCAAATATCATGCTTAAAGTTCATCTAAGCTTTTCACATGATCTAACGATCGCTCGACCATCAAGCCTTAAGGGTAAAACTAAGTTATTCGCCTCAAAGGTCTATAAATAGGGCGTGCCACTTGAAAATAAGGTGCACAATTTCATTTTGAGAAATCTCTTCAAAGCACATTAAAATCTGACTAACTTTAGCATTCAAGTGTCTTTTTAGGTACACCCTCTGCACTTGTGAAGGACCAACACCAACCACTGTGAACCATCGCAAAAGTTGTTTCGCACCACCTCTGGTTGAAACTTATGCTCTCCGGCAAGAATAGTGGCGTCATATATGGGATGAAGTTCTAAGAACCTCATGCCTTTAATTCTCTTTACCTTATGACCACCACAAAGCAATGGTTAGAAAAGGTGTAAAGGCACTTGCAGAAAGCAAACCGATGATGACGACACATCCTTTGGATTATTGTTGTGTGCAATCAAAATAGTTGTTATTTTAAAAATTTAGTGCAAGTTTGTCAAATATTGTTCGTTCTAAAGGACCTTTGAATTATCAATGACCAATTATAAAACAATAATAAAAGTATTATAAAAAAATGAATTGAGGGGGAGTTGTCGATTTTTTTTGGTAAAATAAAAAATTGTTAAGGGAATGCAAAAATTCGAATCAAAATCTATAATTCAACATCTTTGAAGGGAGAGTCATGTATGTTTTGAAACATGAGAGAATGAGGTTGTGATATTATTATCTTTAAAAAGAGGGGTGTAATTTATTCTAAAATTAATTTAAAAAAGCAGATGAGATTATAATTCAAGGCCCAATCCACTTCCCTTTGAAGAGCCCATTCATTCACTACACACAAAAAACATGAAATTTAACACACAAAAGAAAAAAATTCGACAAAAAAAAAAAAAACAGCAATCTTAACAGCTCCAAAAATATGCAGTCCCTGCCACTTTCTCCTTGTAGTGTCTCAAACAACTTGATGTCTCACCACTGATCTTTTCAACTCCCCGGAAAACATCACCGGAGTTTGTTCTCCGGCCGCCACAAACAACCGTCCAGGTATTTACTTTTTTCAAATACTATTCCAACGTGATTTGAATACATTGAATTATCCCATCTAAAAAAAATATTTTTTTTAGCTCTAGTTTAATTGAATTTCTCAGTAAATCATTATTCCTCCATTTAGGTACAATTGAAATTGGATTATCGAGACAGTTATGGATTCTTCTATTGTTATGGCTAACACAATTCAAGACCCTAATAATGAAATGGAATTTGAATCACATGAAGCTGCATATTCATTTTACAAAGAATATGCAAAATCAGCAGGGTTTGGTACTGCTAAGTTAAGTAGCCGCCGATCTAGGGCATCGAAAGAATTCATCGATGCAAAATTTTCGTGTATTAGATATGGTAATAAACAGCAATCGGATGACGCGATTAATCCGCGTCCTTCTCCGAAAATCGGTTGTAAAGCAAGTATGCATGTGAAGAGAAGACAGGATGGTAAATGGTATGTTTATAGTTTTGTTAAGGAGCATAATCATGAGCTTTTACCTGCTCAAGCGCATTTTTTTCGGAGTCATAGGAATAATGATCCGTTAAGTAATGACGTTCGGATGAGACGGAGGAAGAATTCGACTGCAGGTGGTGGTAAGTTGTTTAGCGCGTATCAGAATATTGATTGTTTGGAGAATTTGATGAATCGTCAACAAGATAAAGGGCGGAGTTTGGTTTTAGAACCGGGGAATGCTCAATTGCTTCTTGAATTGTTTATGCATATGCAGGAAGAGAATCCGAAATTCTTTTATGCCATTGATTTGAATGAAGAGCATCGACTTAGAAACGTGTTTTGGGTTGATTCTAAAGGGTTGGAAGATTTTGGTTATTTTTCTGATGTTGTTTCTTTTGACACAATGTATTTCACGAGCAAGTATAAGATACCATTGGTGCTTTTTATTGGAGTTAACCATCATGTTCAACCAACATTGCTTGGATGTGCATTGATAGCCGATGAGACTGTATTTACTTTTGCGTGGTTACTGCAAACATGGTTTGTAGCAATGGGGGAACGTGCTCCGCAAGTGATTCTAACTGACCAAAATGATGCTATTAAGGCTGCTGTCGCTGCTGTTTTTCCTGGAACACGTCATTGTTTTTGTTTGTGGCATGTTTTGGAAAAGATACCAAAACAACTTGAGTTCTTAAGTACATGGCATGATAGCTTTATGGAAAAGTTCAACAAGTGTATATATCAATCATGGACAGAGGAGCAATTTGAAAAGAGATGGTGGAAGCTGGTTGATAGGTTTAAACTTAGAGATGTTAAGTGGGTTCAAACCTTGTATGATGATCGTGCATGTTGGGTGCCAACGTTTATGAAGGATATTTCTTTGGTTGGCTTGTCTACTGGCTCGCGCTTTGAAAGTTTAAATTCTATTTTTGACAAATATATCCAAGTTGATACTTCATTAAGACAATTTATAGATCAGTACCAACTGATTCTTGAAGATAGAGATGAAGAGGAAGCCAAAGCAAATTTTGATGCTTGGCATGAAACACCTGAATTAAAGTCGCCTTCCCCTTTCGAAAAACAACTGTTGTTAGTTTATACTCATGAAATCTATCAAAAGTTTCAGTTCGAGGTTTTGGGTGCTTCTGCTTGCCATCTAAAGAAAGAAAATGATGGCGTGATTACTACTTATGATGTGAAAGACTTTGAAAATAATCAGAACTACATGGTAGAATGGAACACATCAAACTCGGATATATGTTGTTCTTGTCACTTGTTTGAATATAAAGGTTACCTATGTAGACATGCAATTGTTGTTCTACAAATGTCTGGTGTTTTTAGCATCCCGCCAAAGTATATATTGAAAAGATGGACAAATGTTGCTTTAAGTAGGTATCCTATTGGTGAAAACTTGGAAGAGGTTCAATCCAAGGTCCGGAGATTGAATGATTTATGTAGACGAGCCATAATATTAGGTGAAGAAGGTTCTTTATCCCAAGAAAGTTACTATATGGCTTTAGGTTCCTTAAGCGAAGCTCTAAAGCAATGTGCAAATTTGAACAACTCTGTCGAGAATGCAGCCTTAGCTACCCATATTGGTTGCAATGTTGAAGAAGAGTATCAATCTATTATACCATCTAATGATAAGGTCTCCGATGTGAAAATGAATACGAGTAAGAAGGCTGCAAGGACTGATGTAGCTGGTAGGAGTCCAGGAGGTGTTGAAGGAAGTAAGGGAAAGGTTGGTTACTTTTGTGATTACTGATTGACCTCCTTGTACTCTTTTAAAATTGTCTCTGACTTGGCATTCTTTATGTCATATAGGTGCCTCAGCTTAGAGCAGTAAGTGGTAGTAACGATGGCTTTCAACAAATGGTATGTTATGCCCTGACTTTTTCTATTGCGTTCAAATTTACAATAATAAGTTCTGATAATTTATCCCCTTAGTTTTGTCTAAATGCAACTAACCTCCCCTTTCATTACATTCTGTCAGATTTCTGTTGGAAGATAAAAAATTCTTTAATCTTTGAAACCTTTTCGTTTTCCCTTACTGGTTTAGATTTTGGAGAAATTAAAAACCCTTAGATATTTGGAGTACTCATAATGCTTAATATGTCGACTGGTTCATTTAGTTTGGAATACATATTTTTGTAGTTTTGAATTCATCAAAATTACTACTCCAGTTTTGGAGTACTTTTTAAGTTTATTTTGTCCAATTTTCATTGGTTTATTCGTCTAAAAGTTTATTGGTTTATATTATATAGCAGCTGTCATATGCTAAAATACCATCTTTGAAAACAGTTTTTTGGTTCCAAAATGGTTGCTATCATGTAGAAATTGATGTTGTTGTCATGTGAATTTGGAAAAAAAACATGTTCGAGCATTAATGTCGTAGTCATGTTTGTCAAGTGTAAAAAAAAAGTTACTAAATGGGGGAGTCAAGCTTGTTGAATATTATTGGGAGCATGTGATTTTAGTTTTACTGTGATGTTTTGTCATATTTTTTGAGGTTATTGTCGTTAACTTTTTGTATTTCAATGGAGAAACAAACGGTGTTAATTATAAGAAGGGAGGTATTTGTGTATTTGATGAGAACTTAGGAGTTGGTGCATATTTTAAAACTAAAACGGCTGTTGGTGTCATTTAAAGAGACCTCATAGGACGTGGTCGTGAGTGTGATTTCCTCTTCATCAAATTTCATAAAAATGCTCGTTTATTGTGATTGAACAGGATACCATAAACAATTTAAAACCAAACAAAAAGAAAACCAAGGAAACAAAGATGCTTGGAATGCGGTAGTGGCGTATTACGCATAATTCACATGCATATTGAACTTGTCCACAATGCCACTTTGAAACGACCATTAAAACCAGAGAGTAGATTAGAAAATACACTATCCAAAAGTACTTATGGGTGGAGTGGTCCCCTCAAGACATGTGATTCTTCTCCAACAAAAATGTTTTGTTTCGAAGCTAGATTTACACATAATATTTGTGGTGCCAAAAGCCCAAAACCACACTTAAGTGCAAGGGCACTCCATTCGCAGTAGTAATAAAGGACAGAAGTCCGAATATTGTACTCAAAAGATTAAATAGTAATTACTAGATTAATCAAGCTTTTATATTATTTAGTGACCATTGAAGTTATGGTTTAAAATCTTTGGAATCAGAGCAACAAAGAACAAGTCAATTAGTAAGCAGGTCTGAATCAATTTATGGAAACGCCATGGTGGTTCGTTTCACCTTTGCCAATTATAACAATACTTTCTAATTAGTCTACGGTTTCTGTTCTCTATTGATGTCAACCATCACGTTACACAACATTTTAGTGTGAACACTGTTGTAGTTGAAGTTGGTTATTTTGCTTTGCTCGTATGTTATGTTCTTGGGGAGTTTCAATACCCGACTTCTCAAATTGCCACCAATGACAAATATCTGTTGAGATGAAACTTTGGGCTTGGACGGGAAAATAAAGAATAGCAGGCTAGTTTAGTTTTTCAATCCAATATATAGTAGTTTATGCTAGACATTATTTTTTGGCAAACAATCAATATCTGTATTCTTGAATCTTGATGAGATCATTTTCTGAATTTGTTCATGAGGTTTGACACCTCGAGTGCCTTTGTGGTATGGACGTGTGGTTCCAAATTTTTAATATCTGTGTGTTTGTGACAGGAGCATACTGATATAAGGTCACATAATGCCATGCCAATGCAGTTTCACAGCATGGTGCCGGCACCTATGTTCCATAATGTTTCGTCCCCCTTTCACACTGCAGCCTCAACTCATTTGCATGACAATCAACTTCCTCCTTAACTGAATAAGGATCCAAAGACACCGTGTATTGAACTGTACATAAGAGACGACTTCTGAAAGACAAAATACATATGTAGACTTGATAGTATCCACATTTCACATAGGCGAGGTGAACATTTTAATTTGATTGTTGTGCTGCCTTAAGAACCATAGTATTGCAAGGATAGGGTTTGCCATCCCCCGGTAATTATCTTGTGTTGATTTTGTTTATGATCAGTTGGATGATCAAAGTGAAATCTAATATAGTAAATTGCTAGTCATTAGATATGTAGCTAGCCGTACAAGACTTTAGTCTTATAACTAACTGAAATGTAACTAGCTAAACATTTTCTCACTTATGCAATACTCCTATTTTATAATTAAATCATCACTTTCTTAATCAAACCACGTGAAATTAACGATTTGATGGCGTTGAGTTCGCAATTTTGAAGCAGTTATATGATTTATTTGTCGTCGTCTAATGTCAGTTGCACCATGCAGAAGGGTAATCAATCCCTTCCTCCATAAAATCGCAATAGTCGCCACTTGCCATGGCACCCCCTGCTAACATCTCCAGCTTCATATGCACTGACTGGGTGAAGTGGCATGAGAACAACCTCCCATGGGTTAAAATGATGAATTTTTTCTTATCTTTTTACTTTATAAAACAGTCTTTGAAGAGTGGTATCATATGTGATTGCCCCCTTTTCTTCCGTTTAGCTGTATAAGAAATTTTCAATCTTAATGTTACTGTATGAGATTATAACATAATGTGTCAAAATGTATAAAGTAGTTAACACTACACAATAATAGAACTAATAGAAGTTACTTGATCATTTTGATTCTGCAAAACTATTATTGTGTGTGAGTTCATCTATAGATAAAGGTCCAACCTTGATTAAAAAAATCATTTTATTAATTTGAAATAATATCCTCAATGCAGGGTCATTTAATCACAGTTCAAGTAACAAGTAAAAAACATTACAGCTCAAGTAGTAAAAAAATGTTGCAGGAACGTTTGATATGCTCGAAAACAAATTCTAGCTAGTAGTTTTTCACTTTTCAACATTTAGTTCGTGTACCACCAAAAAAAAACATTTAGTTCGTGTGTTTAGTCAGTGGACTAGACAAAAAAAATCTCACTATAGAAAGAACGCAGTGAAAAAATATAAAAACTAACCACTAACGAATTCTCTGATGCGAATACATGCACTTGCTACATCTATAACAACAATAATACATGAACACTTCTAAATTTCATAAATTTATTCAACACATCATTTTTTTGATTATCACTCTCTTCATATTATATCACTAACATATCATATTTATCGCATCACTCTAACTTTCTCTTTCTTTGAATGTGTATATGCTAACAAAAATAAATCATAAAAGAATGGTCTGGGTGTGTGTTTTAGGCCTTTTGGCAGATATTTGGAAAATCATTTTTTATTTTATTGAAAAGTTTGGAACACCTTTTCCAGAAGCCAAATAAACAATTCCTGAATGCTGTTTGTTGAACTCTCGGAAAATCTGCAAAACAATTATTTTACTTTGGAAGACTTAAAGATTTCTCTCCTGCATTTAAGCAAATATGACTAAGAAAACTTTAAATTTATACAGGACCCAACTAAATTTTGTGCACATTTAGTAGTTCCTTTCCTCCATAGTCAAATATAAATAAAAAAAATGTCATACGGACTTAAACATAAGCAATTTCTAAATAATTTGATCATATTTAATATATCACTCAAAAAATATCATTAAGCTAGTTTTTTATAAACCAAATTCTCATAAACATTTTAATAAACAGAAAACGTCGGTTGAAGAATGCATTCTCTTATTGACAAAGAGTACAATCTTTTAATGAGTGCACATACTACTATCATGTTGGGATGACCACTAAAGTAATTGTTTATCGTAAATGAAAATTAAATTATGACTATGCACAAAACATTGCGTGACTGAAGTTTTATTCATGTACTGTAATTTGATCATTGGAAAGGAAATAAAACGCGTAAAACCCTTGTATAATGGCATATTTGCCGTGCTTAATTAAGCACAATCCCGTGTTTGGCGCCTTATAAATATGGATATAATTTTTCTTTCTTTCAGACATATTCAAATAAGGTCTCGTAAGTCTAACTACTCCATATCAGGAATGAAATTTAGCCAACCATATACAGATGAAGTTGAGTATTTTTCACAAGAAAAATCAAAGTTTGATCTCTAACTCCTAACTAAAAAGTTGTCAATATCTATTGTCTGACGGTGTCTCAATCAACAATCATTAATTACCACATGTAAACAAAGACCCTGTGAAAAACAAAAGAAGTAACATTAGCCGACCATTTAGGCTTAATTGCAGTTTTGATCCACCTATAGTTTTGGTTCTTCTATTTAATATTTTGTCTAAAATATGATGATATTATACGTTTTAAATGAAGTTTTCAAGAAAATTTTCTTACGATTTTATCAATGATGATATTTTCTCATTTTCATATAATATACCACAACATTTAAAACTTATCACATCACCATTTTTAGTCAAAAAAATATGATACAGGGACCAAAGCTGTCAAATTTTAAAATAGGAGGACTGATTTTACAAAAAGATAAAAATAAGAGGAGCAAAACCGCAATTAAGCATCAAGTGGTTTTTACAATGTACATCACACTTATACAACTCAGTCATATTTTGTTCCAATTATACACAAATTAAACAACGTTTATGAAACTTACACCATTAATGATTTTTTTATCTACAATCATTTCTTTACTACCCACACTACCACATTATAGTTCATCCAATGAAGAGAAAAATAAGGAATGATTCTTCATGAAACTCGTTTAGATACAAATGTTCTAAGGGTTGTTTGGGGTGGTTGCAATCGGGAAATAAGTAAAATTTTATCAATATCTATTTTTTAGGAATTCCTTTTTATAGTGAGAATAAGATGAGTCATGATATCAGTTAAGACATTGTAAATAATGAAGTAAGGCCGTAAAAAATTTGATTTATACTAACTCGATGGCATATATGTAATATTAATTAAATCATATAATTAAAATAATTCAATTAAATTTGACAGTTACTTCATCCTTCTAAAATATTTGTCTTTTTTTTTATTTTGTGCACTACTCACATAACATACTTTGACTATATTTTTCTATTAGTATATAAAAACAAATAATAACATATAAGACATTGTTAGATTTGTCTCAATAAATAATTTTAAAATATCAACTTTTTGTAGTAATTTTTACTAATATTTTTACTAATAAGTAATTTAAAACATTAAATATCCAAATTTGACATTGATAAATGTGAAACATTTAACCAAGTTAACCATTTTAGAACATATGAAGTAATTGTCCTAAAATATTTTTTGTTATTTTTTAGGAGCATTTTAGGACAATTTTTATAAACCAGTCATTGCGGCACTGAGAAATTACTTAGAGAACAAAAGAGAATCCAGGACCGATGACCAACCATCTTGGGGAGATAATTCCGCACATGAGAACACATGCTTGTTGAAAATCATCTCACGCTAAAAAAAATGGTGGGATCGTGTGTTTTTGTCCACGAAAAGTGTTACAGATATTTTTCTTTTAATAATCTCGCTAACATTTACTATTTTATTGAGTGAAATTTATGTTCCACATTTTAAAAACGGATTCATATAAAGTTGACCTACGACGAGTACTATTGATAATAGGATCCAAGTTAGTTTTATCTAATAAGATAATAGTACATGTTAGAAAGAGTGTTAGAAATGGCGTGTTCCAAACATTTCTTTGTTACTTAGTCAAATTAAACTAAAACGGGATGCTTTGTCTTGTGTGTATCTTCACTAATCCTTTGCTTAATTGCAATCTTAAAATAAGTTTGCTTGACACCACCTTACCTAACTGTCAGGTCCTGTGCTGAATCTCAGTTGAAACAAACAAAAAATTTCAATGGTTGAATAGTTCCCATGACGAAGCACGGAATCTTGCAGATAAGGTTTTTTCTGGAACATTACTGTCCCATTACTGGATTGTTGGATTCTTTCTCTTGAATGCAGAGTAACAAATGAAAATTATTGAATATTCCCGATGAGTGTGTTTGTTTGATACTCCTACTTGATTCTTCTGTTCCCTAAGATAAGTTTAAATTTTTTAATACCGTAGATTTAGAAGAAAAAAAATAAATAAATAATTTTATAGAGTATGGAGTACCATTAACCATTGCCATTTTTTGATAAAATTAACCATTGCATTTATTCATTAAGAAAAATGCTAGGAGTATTTTCTTTCTATTATCGTTCAAACAGTTGCATTTTTTTATTGGATGAAATTTACGTAGATCTCACCATTTTACATAGGATCTCTTATCAAAGTTTTTTTTTGTTGGTGTTTTTGACGTTTGAAATGTTTGGATATTTTACCTGTATACGGCATCCTACGTTAAAAAAAACGCACACATCACTCATCAAATAAGAGAGTGTCAATTGCACTCTCAAGTTCAAATTTGGGGTGGAGCAAGTATCAACGTCTCCATCTTCACTTCTGGTTTTTAATTTACGAAAAACACAAATATGAATCTATAGTTAAAGTGCATTTTCTTAGTTAAAGTCAGGAGTCAGGACAAATTCGAGTAGGTATCTACGAGTATGGTCTCCTTTTCAAGCCATGTCTATTTATAGATTGAGGTAATAGTACATCTATCACAACCCACGTGTCATGCATGATTCACACAAGTATCATCATACAAATACAAATACAAAGCTAGTGGGTTGTACTTCTATGGTGTGACCACACTAGTATAAATCCTGCACTTTAGTTCACAGATTCAGGTTCTGACACCGCAAAATAATTGCTATGATCTCACGGGCCACCATGGGATATTTAGGTTTAAATTGAAGTCTATTAATTATGGAAATTAACTTCTTTCCTTAGAAGTGCAGAATGAGGTAGAGAGACAAATATTTAGGTATATGTAGGGTTACTTACCATTGCATTATCAGCAATACTCGTTGATAAATGGAGCATGATAGGGTCCTAATTCCGTTTATTTGCATAAGTACCCTCCCAAATTCGTTAACTTTCCCTTTGGTTCTTAAATTGTCCATCCTTTACTACCTGATATGAGTATCAATCATCAAAGGCTATATGGTCTAGTAAATTTGCATAGTAGGGATTTCTATTTAAAAGTTAAAATTGTAGCACTCGTGAAGTTTGGTTGGGTATCCATAGTCCAAGGAATCAGATTCCTTGCTGTTACAACAGGGTGCTGTAACTGTTCCAGGCCATTCAATTTTAAATTGATGGCAGAGATTATTTTACTGTGTGAAACTGTGATTAAATCTGGACCGATGAATCTCATATCTACGGCTGAGATATGCTACAGTGTGCAACTGCGTGTAATATTTACAGCAACAAATCCTAATCCATAGTCCAATTATGTAATATCGGGTCGTATGTTTTTTTTTAATTTATTTAAAAGTAAACCAATTTTTTTTTTGACGAAAACAAAGTTAACTATTATCGTTAATCAACCAATGTTCAATACAAAAATGATAGGAATAAAAAATACGGTGACTATCCAAAGAACATGTCACCCTAACTAAAATATGAGAAATTGTGTTCGTTTGTCTCCTAACAAACTTTACCTCGGAGATAATAGAACTTGCACTAGAGTAGTTGAATCAGACTCGAAGACAACCCGGTTCCATCTGTTCACATCAGCAAAGTGAATGACATCGAGTAAGGCTACTGTCTCCCCCTCCAAAACTGTCATATTTACCCGCTGCCATTTCGTTTGAACCCGAATAAATTATCCACGGAAGTCTCTAACACAACACGAAAAATATGTAAGATGATTACGATCATGAAACAAAATTATAAATAAATTTTGTTGTGATATTGATATTCAAGCAAACTTCTAGATATTTAAGAATTCTCCGTTCAAAAAACTACTCAAATAAACTTTCCATTTTCAACTAAGTCTAGCTATTGTAATTGAAAAGCCTATACGTGCCATGATTGGGAAAAATATACAAACAACATGACAACGAAAGAAACCCGATGTTATACTTGTGGTCCTTTCTTACTTAGATAATGACCTGACCTTTTATCTTCTTTTTTTTATCGTCATTTTAACGCATTTTGATCTATTTGTACATGATTGTTCAAGTTTTAAATTTATGGTTGTATTTTCCTGCGAGTTTTCGGTTTTTAAACACATGATTTTCATCTATTTTTGCATATGAATATTGAATTAAAGTTTAAAAATTATTGAATTTAATTAAATGATTACATATGTAAGTTTGCTTTTTATTATTATTTTTTATTTTATAAAATACCAAAGTTTATGTGAGTTATAAATCACTTAAATTCAAGACTTCGAGAGAAAACCAATACGATCTTGCATAACACCTCTGCAAGTCCAACATCCATAATTGCTGCACGATAGCTTCTAATAACTTAAGATAGATCTTTCATACATAAAATACATCTAAACTAAATGATTATCGTGAACGAACAATAATGGAGAAAAATAAAACTACTAGTATTTTTATAACTTAATATCTCCTCTTGCTTAAAAAAAACACGACACTCCCCTCTATTCCTTAGGTTGATGTTTTAAGCCTGCATACTTTTCCTAAAACAAAGACTTAAGTATATTTATTTTTTTAACAAGCCAAAATATGATATATTAGCCAAACAAATTATTAAACCTATCAGAAAAGTACAATGATAGAACTCAAAAATAAACAAAGTCAAGCAACTAGATAAATCATTAATTATGCACACATTTTTTTGGTTAAAAAATAATAATAAAACCAATAACAAGACAATTTCCGTTCTCCCCTAAAAAAAGTAGACAGTTCTGGGTATATAATTATTTATTTTTTGTTGAAATACTAAGAATGAAAAAGTACAGAGTTGCTTATGATATTCGATAGTTTTCTTACATGAATAGTTTTAAAATAAATTTAAAATATTAAAACATCAATTAGAAATCGAATGAAGTGAGTAATTAATGACAAATACCTAACATGATTGAGTGAATATTTGTTCATTGAAAATATAGAAGAAAAACCCTGTCAGCCTCATAATTGAGTTCAGAGTACCATGTGCATCCTTTAAATCGCAATCTCTTTGTCTAGCGCCATATTTCCTTCTATCCCCACAAAAATCCCACAATCTTATCCTCTAAAATCCCAAATTCACCCCATATATTCCTACAATTTCTTCAACTATAATAAAAAACAGTAATATCATGGACATTTTTTCTTACATTTGAAGATATTTGATTAATCAATTGTAAAGATATGATTAATTTTATTTATTAGATCGTTAATTCAATTATATATTAACTATCTTCTTTAAAAAATTACATATTTAACTATAATTTTTTCCGTTAAAAAAACCTATGATCTTTAATGTGATTTAAATAAATCATTTATTAAATAAAAAATATATTCTGCAATCCTTTAATGTAAATGTTTATAACAAATTAGATTTTTAAGTTCTCTATGTTTTAAATTGGTTTTTAAGTTTCATTTTGTTGTAAATTTGTCGTTTAAATCTTAGAACATTTAGACTCTTACTCATTTTTCAACAACTTTGTTAAAAAAGTGTTTACAGACCATTTAACATTGATGTGGTAGATCAAAAAAATGTTTATGACATGATCAAATATGGTTATTCACTCATATTTTTTGTTTTTGCTTTTGAATTTAAGCTTAATTTTAAAAATGAAGTAACTTATAGATCTCTCTTGTTTTTTCATCAAAAAATTATAAATCAAATAATTAATCAATTTTGTTTCAAATCAAAAGTAACAATATGCTTATGAACTCCAGCTTTTATAATGAATTTAGACATACAAACTCACACAAACACTTTTTAACCAAAAATTAGATCACAGGGCAAATATTTTTTAAATTAAATGACCAATTTGTAAAAGAGAAATAAAAAATAAAATAAAAACTGATTTGATATAAACATCTAACTTAAAATTAGACATGATAGTTTGTCCTTATTCAATTAACCAGTTTTACACCTGATCACCAGACATTTAACATAAATATGAAAAAATTGAGTGTCTATAACTACATGTTTGAATAAAAATGTAGAAGAGCCAAATATTGACCAAATCACAGTTCAAGATTTCACTAGATACTCCCTGCCTAAGGGGCAAAATCGTCACAAAACTCAAATTATTCAACACTATATAATAACTACGTTGTCAGAACCTCAAACTCAAACACTCCATGCAGAAACTGTAGTTCACAACCGACCATAAACCAAGTTCATCATTAATTTCATTTCATATAGTATAAACTTTATATTATAATTAAATCCTCAATTTTAACCATGAGTAGTTTCCAAACTATATCCGTAGCAGTAATACTGTTGGCGCTCACCGCCACCGTCCATTCATGTCCACCGTCAGATAGGGCGGCGCTACTAGCCTTCAAAGCAGCTCTCCATGAACCCCAACTCGCCCAACTCGGCATCTTCACCTCATGGACTGGAGCAGATTGCTGCAACAAATGGTACGGAGTTAGCTGCGACAAAGAATCTCGCCGCGTCGCCGATATCAACCTCCGCGGCGAGTCAGAAGATCCAATCTTCCAAAAAAAACACCACCGTACCGGTTACATGACCGGTTACATCTCACCGGCAATCTGTCACCTCAACCGTCTCTCCAGCTTCACCGTCGCCGATTGGAAAGGTATCTCCGGCGAAATCCCTCGCTGCATATCCTCCCTTCCTTTCCTTCGTATCATTGACCTCATCGGAAACCGCCTCACCGGAACCATCCCCATCGACATCGGAAAACTTCAACGGTTAACCGTTCTTAACATCGCCGATAACGCTATCTCCGGTAACATTCCCCGGTCGCTAACAAATCTTAGAAGCCTGATGCACCTTGATATCCGTAACAATCAGATTTCCGGGCCCATACCTAATGACTTCGGCAGGCTTCCAATGTTGAGCCGGGCTTTACTAAGCGGTAATAAATTATCCGGGCCCATACCCGAGTCAATTTCTCGTATTTACCGTTTAGCAGATCTCGATCTATCAAGAAACCAAGTTTCTGGGCCCATACCTGAGTCCCTAGGTAAAATGGCGGTTTTGTCCACACTTAATTTGGATATGAACAAAATTTCTGGGCCCATTCCAATAAGTCTTTTTAATTCTGGAATAAGTGATTTAAATTTAAGCCGAAATGGTTTAGAAGGTACTATACCTGATGTGTTTGGTGTGAGATCTTATTTCACGGTTTTGGATTTGAGTTATAATCATCTTAAGGGTCCTATACCTAAATCAATGGGTTCTGCTTCTTATATTGGACATTTGGATTTGAGTTATAATCATTTGTGTGGTAAGATTCCTGTTGGAGATCCTTTTGATCATTTGGAAGCTTCTTCTTTTGTTTACAATGATTGTCTTTGTGGGAAGCCACTTAAAGCTTGTGCTAATTAAACAAACTTACTCTTCTTGTGTGTTGAAATTATATGTATTTTTGTATAATTTGTAATAGGAAGAAGAGTCTTGTGTTTATTGATTAGTAGTTAGTTGATTACTGTATTTGTGTTTGTAATTTTCATCATTATCATGATCATGATATCTTACATATGTTACAATAATTAAGATACTGAATTTAGAAGATGGTGATGGGTGGGTTTGGTTGTCAAACAATGCTGCGGGATTCTCGGCAAGTTCTTGTTTTAAACATTTGGTCTCACATATAAATACAAATGTTCAACCTAGTGATATGGTTTTGTAAAGGCTTTGAAAAAGGTGTGGGAGATTTACGTTTCATCTAAAGCTAAGGTTATAGTTTGGGGATTACTTGAAGGAAGACTAGCAACTAGAGACATTTGCTCAAAAGAGGGGGTAATGTCCACCATTCATGATATGCCCTATGTTTCTTGTTGACTCTAATAATCATCTCTTATTCTCTTGTCTTTTATCTTCTTATAATGTATGGTCCGTCATAAATTATTAGATGGGTATTCAAGATGTAAACTATAATGATGGTTTTTGACATATCTTTATCCATGAGAAATGGGTTTTGAATATTTGAGTAGTCGTTGTTTGATGTATTTGATCGGCTTGAAACAAAATTATCTTTTGGTTGCGGGTTGCAATTCAATAATCTCTCAAATTAAAATGGTTGTTTGGTGTATTCTAATTAGTTTAATTGTCCTTTAAAATGTCATTCTTGTTTCTAGTTTTAATTTCAAAAATAAATGGATGCATTCATTTTGACAGATTTTCTAGCATTGAGCAAATTCCTAAACTTAGAAATACTAGCTCTTCGTGGAACCTTCTTCCTAATAAAACATACATTGAAATTTGTTTTGTCTGATACTTGGCGCTGCGTGTATATAGTGCCATACAACAAAAAAATTCCTACTCAAAGAGCCAGTAATATGTTAGGAGTTCCACACTTGGTAAATAAAAGTGTTTAATGTGGTACTTAAGCTATGAAGTTCTTCCATCTAACGAACTAATCTTTTGGGATGAGCTCTCCACATGAGCTAAGTCCTAAGTTGGATCACGGAAAGGTACTCTACTGAATATTGATAGATGAGTAAAGCCGCCAAAAAAAGAAAGGACTACCATCAGATCAATGTTGATAGAGTAAAAAGTAAAAACCATCGTAAAAGCCAGTTCTTAAAGGACGTAACAATGTTAGGAGTCACACATAACAGACTAAAATAGTAGTTAGATAAGATCTCTGTGGTGATGAGAGGCCAATAATCTAATCATTTTGTGCTTTTTCCTCTCCACTTCATCAATCTTTCCAATGAATGTCATACAAACGCTGTTCTTGTTGTGCAATAGGTTCACAAGTGACAATCGCAGTACTAAAAAAAACTGTAAAATAACTTTGTCCTAAAACTCAAAGCAATAGAATTGGCCTAAAAATATTTCTAACTTTTTATTCAGGATTGAGCCAGGGTTCATCTTAACTAGAGCTCAACGCCACAAGCCCAAACGATGATTTGCGTGCACCCATACGATCAATTAAACGATGATTTGCACATCGCAATGATTAATTCACGTCCAGTTACACTTGTAACGAACTATCCAACTAAATCATCTCGACTGTTTAACTATATAAATAAATTTCTCATCAAAATCAAGGTACATGTTTGTTATGCACTACATATTTAAACTCAATCACATAATTACTTGAGTTTTTGAGTGTGTAATATTGTTAGATAAAACAGATTGAACTGCGGCTTATTCCGCTGGTTGAATTGAAAATACTAGTTTGGTAGGTAAATTAATTTTAGTTGAATTTGTAGCTTGATTGAATCAGATTAAACCATGATTGAATCACAATTTGTTTAATTGGTTTTCATTTTTTGTGTGTTTCTTTTTTACTTTTTTTATTTGTCATTGGGTTCAATCTTGGTTAAATTGATTGAACCAATTCAACAATGACTAGAGATCTCACCGTTCGATCTCCATATCCATTTTTAAAACATTTGCTTGCAAGTATACCGATCCAGTAGGAACTCACACGCTAACAGGGACGAAGCCTAGAATAAGGAAATAAATTTTTATATTTAACCATCATAGTGATATATATTCAGCTAAAACCAATCTATTAGTTCTACGAGATATAACAAGAACAACAAGTGCAATGCCTTATTGTTTTATGACAACTACAGAGATAGCTTCTTTAAAAAAATAAAAAAAAAACTACCAAGAGAGCTTTCTTCCAAAAAATGAAAATGTCAAGACAATATTAAAAAAAAATTACGAATTTCTTGAAAATATCTTACTTCTTTACATTGAAAAATATAATATAAATCTATTTAGTAAATATGTTTATAATTGATGGATTTGATTCTTTGAAGTAATGTGTAGCTCAACTTTTTTAAATAGTTACTGTCAATTTGTATTTGATTTGTTATTCTTTTAATTTGAATTGTTGTTCTTTTAAATATAAATTAAAAAGCAATAAATCAAATATAAAAAAGAATAATGACAGCTATTTAAGAAAATTGAGCTCGACCATACTTCAAAGAAAATATAGTGTTAACTTTTTTATTGTTTAAGTTTTGTATATTTGTTTTATTAAACATTTTTTTTTGTTTATATTAAAATCGACGGTTATCGTACTTCCACCAGTCTTCCCATAGTTTGCTGTGGTTTAATTTGAGATTCATTTGAAAACTTCATCAAAGAATTATATTGTAATATTGGAACATCTACTACTATTTTTGTGGAGTTTTGAGGGTTTTTTTTGGGTCTTAAGCTTGCACGTGAACAAAGTATTACTACTCATTGAATGTGATTTTCAAGTAACTACTACTCAACATTCTTTGTCTTATCCACTTTCTCCATTGAAATGTCTCATTGAAACATATTTATAAGGAGGTTAACTCTTGTGTTAATTTCTTTACCAACTTTGGTTATACTATGGTTCTTTCTTTTGAATGATTCTTCAATTTCCTTGTCTCTCTTTATCTATTATGCTTCCGATTGATGTAATGAGATATAGTGTCCCTTAATTAATTCTTTAGTAATTTTTCTCTCTAAAAAGATGAACAATGGCTGAATGCGGTATTGTGTTGACAACGAATATGGGATCATATAATCCAAACATCTCCACTCTCATGCACATGAAGATAGTATCACAAAAGAGTAAATAAATTTCTATGTCCGATGTAGCGACAAAATGTGTGGATAATATAAGAGATGAAGGACCACCGCACGTGGTGAGAAAACGACATAATCCTTAGCTGGTTCATTGCATTGGAGGAGCCTTGCACATGTTCTATTTTCTATTTTTAAGAAGAATGACTCTCACATGTTTGTGTAATAGGTAATCAATTGGTCATGGTAACCTATCTTGGTCGGATTATGCACTCTCGTTTCTTTATGGCTTCTCTATTACCACTAGTTGGTACTTGGTAGATGGGAAACAGCATTACTTTTCTCTCTCTAAACACATGGGAATGTATAATAGAGTGAGTGAGAGTGCTCAACTTTATAGACTTCAAGTTGGTAAGTAATGGAGGAGTCCTTATGGAAGAAGCCCTTCAATGTCATGATCTGGTGAGGGCTTGAGGCATTATGGATTGCATGAGTCTTAGGTTAAGTGAGTGTTTGGGACTGAGGTAGAAGGCTTCTAGACTTGCATTTTTTTAAAAAGCTAGAAATTCTTGCTTTACAATTTTCAAGTTTAAAGTATATTGAGAAGTGAAAATGAGCCTCCAAAAACAAATTCAAACAACCACTAAACGGATTGGTTTAAAAAAGTAGGCATGTTTCGAAAGTACGATATGTAGGGCTGCGAGGGTTTGACCTTAGACCAGTCCGAAACAATTTTCATTGAAAATATAAAACCAATTGATTTGTTTTTTTAACTTTCAATTGAAATCGATTTAGGAAAGCTTAAAATGTATAGCAAATAGAGACAAAGTGAAATTTAAGATCTCGAAGGGTTGAAACTCAAATAGGATGCTAGTATTTGCGTTTTTTGTTCTTATAGTACTTGTACAAAATGTGTAAGATAATTATTTTGTGCCTCATGAAAAGTGCTTCTGATGACTACCTAAACGTTAATAAAATAAAAATGAAAACAATATTGTCTAATTCACAATTTTAAAAAATTTCGGAAAATATATTTTTGGATCAGACAAAAACAGTATTTTATATTACGAATCTACACATTGAAAAAATATGAAAATTGTGGTTTCTTTGATGTGTACATTCACATAGATTTGGGGTAAAAAAGAGTGTGTCGGTTGTGCCAAAAAGCTCAATTTGTAAGAGACTCGAAAATAAGTGATTGGGTAGGACACTAAAGTCTTTTTCTATCTCTCAAAAGTAAGTGATTGGGTAGAGCACTAAAGCCAAGCTCCCCCTCCCTCTCTCAATTAAAAAGCTAAGCTAGAAAACTAGGGAAATAAATCAAGCAATAACTAAAGCACAAGCCTCACAAGTCACAAGACCCATGGCATAAGCTAGTATGTACTCCCTCCGGTCTCAAATGTAGAGAAAAAAAAATTGTGGTCTCAAATTTAAGAAAAAGTCTAGTAAAATCAACCTAATAAATGCTACTATTTCAATTTTACCCTCATTAAAAATCACATTCTCATAATTAAAAGCTACATGTTCCCATGCTGTTTCACGTTCCCATATCTCCATGAGTTCAAAAGTCACTTTCTTTCAATACACGTGCACAGTAGTCCAAATTCATTTTAACCAAAAGTACCAGGTTTGAGTTTTAAAAAATTTCAATGGCTGATCTTTTTGTTTCGGTAAGCGGGAGTAGTATGAAAAACTATTAGAAATTCACCATGAGAAGTTCAACGGTTTTCTCCATCATTCCACGCAACAATTATTACTTAAACCCACTCCATCATTAATTATTACTAAAACATGACAAGGGCAAAATTGGAAAGTTGTACATTTTTTAACATGACTTCAATGTAATCAGAATTATATTGAGACCGGAGGGAGTAGTGGGGGCCTTGACCATTTTTTTAAGAGGCTTAAACAGAATTATATTAATCATAACAATCAGAGAATAAAAGGTGTTATCACATTCTTTAAAAAAAAAAGTGTTATCATTGGCAAGATACAAAAATAAATAAAATAAAAGCACTTAAATATAACAACACAACCAACATCTAAACGGTTGAGTACTCGTTTGATAGAAATTGTGAGAGAAATCCTTAGTTTTAAATTTAATCTAATACCAAATAAAAAGCTTCTCCAAATCAACAAAAATAAAAAGCTCTCCAAATCAATAAAAACCTTTAAAATTGTCATACTTACCAAAAACAACTTATTACACCCTTCTAAATTATCCAAATTTTTTACATGGGGAAATTTTATGGAGAAGCAATTTTTTTTTTATATATATCTAGTTAAGAAATTTATATGACTAAATATGTGTATGTTGAAGATTAAATAGTTTTTTACATCTTAAATTCTTGGTTTACAAAAATTATAGGCTCTTAAATCAACATAAAATAATAATTGGACTCCATGTATTCAATACTAAGGGTGGTAATAGGTCAGACCATGTTTTGATAGGTCTGGTCCTGGCCTACGTAAAAATTTGCAAGCTTGAGTCCGGTCTATGACCTTTCGTAGATCTATTTTTTTGTCTGGCCTAACCAATTTAAAAGTTTAGTCTGACCTGGAAGCTTATTTACATGGCTATTTCATATTAAAGTTATTAAATATTCTATTTTATCTACTTCTAAATAGACTATATCGACCTTAAAACATATTTCATTATAAGACTTGTCTATTATTACAAGGCCTTAAAGCTTATTGAAAAAGTTCATTATTTGAGTTGTTTCTTGATTTATATGTTTAATATAAATTATATTTTAATATAAATATAAAATAAGTTTTATTAATATGCATAAACAAACCGATCTATCAAACTTCATAGGTTTTTTTATAGAATAAGTCTGAGATATTTACTTAAATAGATTTTTTTAAAAACATAAACCTAGTCTTTTTAATAAACAGTCGGTCAAGGTCAGCCTTTGCAATCTGATAGTACCAAGTGTCAGCTTGAATTATGTGAAGGTAACCAAAATGAGTATGTCATACTCCCTAATTTATCACCATCAGACATTGCAAAATCTAACTATAGCTATTTTTGCAATGTTGCATCATATTTATAGTGTATTTTTCCATTCCGCAATACTTCACAAAATTTCAAGAGAATGTGAAATGTTTGACCTAGGGATGTCAATGGGTATCCGTGGGTACGGGTAGTATGATATCCGTCCCCGCCCCGTTGGATAAATATGGTATCCGTACCCGTCTCTATATCCGTGCGGGTATCTCTATACGGGTAATCCACGGGTATTTAAATACCCACAGATATCTGTGGGTACCCATGGATTTTTGATTTTTTTTTTTGTACAAAGAAAAATTCAACTTTTAATTACTTGCAAAATTCAACTTTTAAAGATCCATATATAACATATTCCATTCAAATTTCATAATCCATACCATAACCATAATCCAACAAAAATCGGGATTCTTACATAATCCCAAGCAAATTCATCATACCATAATAAATATGATTCTTACACAATCCATGCAAATTCTTGAAGTAAAATAAAAGATAAAAACATCCAAAATCCACATCCAAACTCTTATATATATATATATATGGATATTTTAGTAATTTACATAATTTATTAACGGGTACGGATACCCGTGGGCACGGGTATCATTATATCTCCATAAATTAACGGGTAGTTAAATACCCGTTTATTATATCCGTGGGTACCCATTTAGCTATCCGCCCCGTGCCATGACGGATTTTATCCGCGGATACCCGTGGGCACGGATTTTTTTGCCACCCCTGGGTTGACCACTAAATTAGTGTCACGCATGTTTGAAAAGTTATGTGCATAATGTATACATAATAAAAAACTTGAGGATGTCGAAGGTGTCCTTGGGATAATCTCGTAATTCTTACGGGGTGAAGACAATAGGGTTGGTCCTTGGATATTATTTTTTCCATTTAGTTTTCAAACATTTCACTCAGGGTTGAACTATGTCATAAGATAGATCAAATATTCGTAGTTTAACTTGTATAAGAAAAAACAGTCTTTGTTCATGGTACCTATATGATGGTATTTAAGAAAAACAGTCTTGGTTCATGCCTGCTGCATAATTCTCTGGTTTATGTAAAACAATGGAAAATGCTTATTTTTTTACGATGTTTTTACTGGTTAACAAGATCCAAGCATGTTAGTTATTTATTTGTTGGTCCAAATAGAAGTTTTAAGAAAATGGAAAAAGCCTAGTAGAACAACAATAAATGGGAAATTGTTTTTCAAGCTTCTGAAATTGCTGTTACGCCTCCAAAATCCCCTCCAATATCTCCGATGGCAGTTAACTGTCTCTTGGAACAGTTGTTAACGGTCGTTGATGATATTATGAGAATTTTAGGGTGTGTGAGAGCAATTTTAGAAACCTAAAGAGCATTTTCAAAATAAATGGCGCACAAATGGTCTAACTTGGAATATTGTTTGTCTAATGGGCTGATCAACGGGCTAAGTGTCATTCAAGTATACTGGGCCTTTTCTCTAACCAAGTACTCCAAGTAGACTGTTTCTTTTTCCACCCTCCAACCTTCTGGCACACTTCATTCGAATTATAAAATCCAAAACGATGGAGTGTTTTAGAGGATATTTTAACGTGTTTATGAGGGGTATTTTACGTTTTTCGGATTATAACGGGTAATTTCCGAAATCTGCAGGATGTGCGAGAAATCAATATGGTGGAAAAATAATCTGTCTTTCAAGTGCTATCGAATTATTGGTCCTGGATCCCCGGTAACTTTGAGAAAATTTCAACTAACTAAATATTTTTTCACTTCTATATATTTGTAAAATTCATAAAAACTGTGCACAACAAATCAAGTGTTATGTTCCTAAAAAAAACAAATCAAGTGTTATGGTCAGAAAAGAATGAGAGAACTTTTATTCATAAGAAGGAATGATAGTATAATTTGTTCTCCATTTTATTTTGACGGCAAAAAAAACATAATTTGAGGGATTATAGACTACTTACAGTTAATCAATAGAACAAAATTGAAGTCACCACTTTTCCTTTCAGCACATATAAAGGCTTTCAGATCACTTTCTACATCCAATATTAAAAGGTAATTATCCTTTTTCTAAAAAGCTTGGACTAAATTCTTGCTAGTTATAATTATGGTATAGCTTTCGGAAACTTACCCCTTCAATTATGTAATCTTATATTTATGAGTACATTATAATACTAGTTTAAAAAATATAAAGACTTCAGAACAGAGACAACACGAGAGAAGATATCAAATCTAGCTAGAAGATAGAAACAAATAGTTGAAATATCTATCAAACATTGTAGGTTTTTGTTGTTTGTTGAGGGAAATACAATACAAAACATTAAATAGAGTATGTCCATACCACACAAGTATCAATCATGAGTCACAACATGTTACTAGTAAATCCAAAAAATGAAAATATGGCACTTAGCAAATTGAATTGAAGACTAACATAAACTATGAGCTTGTAAATTTAATTTAAAACTGTAGATCCTTTCAACTTAGAAGTAATCTCTTCTATAATCAATTAATTTCATACCTTATCAAAAACAAAATTTAGCCGACACAAGGAATACTTGGTTACGTTACTGCTAGCTGTCGGGGAACTTGTTCCTATTCTAATATTTTGTTTTCAATTGAGCACCAGATTCTCTGCATAAAGGACAATTAAGTGAAGTGACACATCCAGGAATTGCTCACTATCAATTTAGACAAATGAACATGTATACAAGATTAGAAGATTGACAAAATTATTGTTAGAACAATAATTTAATATAAAAAATTAAAGAAACGCAAACAACGAACACACGATGTTTTTATGTCTTCAACGGCAGAGAAGTTGTCCCAATTTATTTGTATCATCAACGATCGATTAATGTTTACAATGTACAGATTATATTTAAATATTACGGTTCAGATTACAACTTATACAACCTTTTCATTTGTCGGCGCCTTTTAGCCATACAAAACAATTTTCAATTACAAGTGAATAATGTATAATTTTCTTTTCTATTTTTAAAATTTTTCATAAACCAACGTTTATTGAAGCCAATTTTTCTCAGTATTATGTAAGTTTGGAACAAAATGTTGTGTATGTATCGTAATAAAAAAAAAGGTTTTGATAGAAGCCATCCATGTAAGTGTCTTTTAGCAACTCACACTTCAAGGTGTGATTTACACTTTTAGCAAATGCTCATAGAATAACTTGCTAAAAGACACTTTCATAAAATGTGTCTTCTAACAAAACCCTAAAAAAAAAAAAAAGTGTAATTCATTAGCTCACAAGCTTTTGATCTGTCAAAAGGAAAAAGCTCAAGCATTTGATTACTTAGAGAATAAGCTTTTTTTTACTGGACGAAGAGAACAAGCTTGAGCACGTGTTATGGAATTATAACTTCAGTAGCTCATTATTATGTACATAGACTTTATTCGATAATCACAATAAACAGTGTCATTATAATGATAATAATCTTTATTCGAATCAAATGGTGTCAGTAAATTATAATTAGAATCATTGGTATGGTACTGCTACTAATGCTTAATTTCTTTTTATTTTTGGTACAACCACTGCTTAATTTCTTCCCAAAAGACCTTTAAGCTTTATCCCATTAGTGCTTATACTCAATTGTAGTACACTAGCAATGTTTTCATATGAGACATCAAAGACCCCTCAAAAAACCTGAAAATCAGTCTGAAAATGAAAACAAGTACATATACTAAAATTGGACAATGGTGACATGAATTTTGCACATCCCAAAAAAACAGCATTATGATTCCAACCAAATACTTCACACCCAATATATCTTGCTTTCACTAAGACAAATATAAGATCTCTTTCATCATTCATGTACGACTAGTTTTCCCTATCTATTCAAACAATGATAATAGTCATGTAATACCCGAACAAGATTGGTTCATTAATGGTCAAATTCAAACTAATTCGAGTACATATTTCTCAATAAAATATTACGTAATTATTTTTATATTTACCAATAAATTTACGTATCAAGTATCAACCACTGAATCCAACCAAGGTAAGCAATTACGTATGCTGCAATCTGTATCATATATGCATTCATGTCAAATAAAATAAAATATTATGCTTTATTGTAAACACAAGTGTTAACATGGTATCCCTAAAATAAAAAATAAAAAATATTGACATATAACTCGGCTGACAATACTGATATTATTAGGAAACTTCTACGGTATACTCACAAAAGTGAAGTGTACCGGTACTCTTCCTTCTTAATTTTATAAATAATGATCATTTTTTATGTAATAAATAGTTATTTGTCAATATTTATATTTTATAGAACATCATTTCATAAGAAAAAACATCATTTCGTTGTTTATAAGAATCATAGTAATTTTTTCGTAAAAAATAATTAATATTCTCAATTATGAGTGATAAAAATTCAGAAAAAGTTAATTTTATTTCGTTGACACTTTTGATGAATAAGATTTAATTATTATAATTATAAATGATAAAAAATAATATTTTTTTTCAAAAAACAACTCATTTAACTATTAATTTAAATAGTGAGCGTACTGGTACACTCAAATATATTGGATGTACCATAGAATTTGGAGGAGTACTATAGACACTCTCTTTCTAACACTCTCTCTAACAATCACACTCTTATTGGGTAAAATTCATGTGGGTACCACACATTGAAAATGGATCCCACATAAAGTGGTGAGACCCACATGAGTTTCACCCAATAGCAGAGTGAGTGTTAGAGAGAGTGCTAGAAAGAGAGTGTTCCTAACATTTCTCTAGAATTTGCCATATTATTAACCTACACGTGTTTATCAGGATTTAAACCCCAGACATTTCAAATTGTGTTTTAGCATTGATTGCCAACTAACAAAAATAAGTAGGAGAAACGTATAGAAAACACATCAAAAAGCGTTAACGTATAAATAGTTGTATTGTACAATTCTATATACGTGTTTTGTACTAATATATATAATATTGTGACCACAAAATTCAAGTAATTATTATTACACCAACGCCGCTTCTACACGTCCTACTGTTATTCTCTATGTACTTCTACACAAACAGAATTTCCAGTCACAAGAAAAGAATAACTACTCCGTCTCATCACACGTGCAATAAAACCCCACACGTGCGTGTCAGAACTCATCAAATGAAACACTATTCTTAAACTCCGACGACGGTGACCGTAACGGCGACGACGGCAATTTCAGCTTTTCAAAATAATCACTTATATCCACTCCACCAAATTCACCCGCCGTTAAATATCCATCGTCTCTCGACGGAATAAACGGTGGCCGTTCAACCTCCGTTAACATTTCCCATTTTACCCCTCTAAAAAACTCATGCTCTTTTATCTCATCAGCACCACCAACATAACCCAAACGCTTCAGCGGATCCTTCTCTAACAACTGTTCGATCAAATCCATTAACGAAGTTTTCCTTCCAACAAATTCAAGCTTCTTGAAAAGCACGTTTGAAAAAGTTTCTTTCTTATTCTTCCCCTTAAACGGTGTTTTCCCATACAACATCTCGTAACTCAATATTCCAAGAGCCCAAAAATCAACGGCAAATTCATGTCCGTCGCCGCGGATTACTTCCGGGGCGACATACTCCGTTGTACCGACAAAGGAGTTAGACTTTTCACCGTCGGAGAAACTCAATCCACGACGACTCACCGGACTAATTCGACGATTGAGTGGAATTCTCCATCGCCTAGTTTTACGTTGAGATTCGTGGTGGATTCTGTTATCTTCGACGGTTAAAGTTCTAACCGTTTTGTGTGAAAGTTTACGTGAGAGATCGAAATCAGTTAACGTGACGTGGCCAGATTGTTGAATAAGAACGTTTTCTGGTTTAAGGTCGCGATAAGCTATGCCCATGGTATGAAGATGTTCAAGAGCGCAGAGAATCTCTGCTATGTAGAAACGGATTGCTGTTGTTGAGAAGACGCGGTCCGTTTGCTGGTAACGGAGGGCATTCAGATCACCTCCTGGGCAATAAGGAACGGCCCAACCAATTAACTGAGTCGTTTCAAAGTTGCCCAGGAGAGATGGGAGAAATGGATGTGATAAAGTGGATAAGACGTCGATCTCCCAACGGCCTCGACGTTCGGCATCGTGTGTGGAGGATTTATCGACAACTTTGAGTGCCATGGTGTTGTTGTTGTTTTGCTGGATGAGGAAAACGGTTCCGATTGCACCTTTGCCTAAGATTTTGAGTGGTTTGAGGTTGTTGAGGTTAAGGTCTTGTGTACTAGGTGATGTTGGTGAATCCATTTTCTGTCTTGAGTGAGATAGAGAGGTGAAGGTTGGTTTGAGAGACAGATATAAGGTTGTGATTGTTCCCATTTGGCTTTTATAACACTTCTTTTTATCTTTTTGTGTTTTTTGTTTTTTTCTTTCTCTTTTGTTTTGCTTTCTGTTTCTTACTGTGTCGCTAGTTGCTTAGCCTTATAGGGTATCCTTTGGCAACGTTTTCTTTTTCATTTTCTATGATAATGTAGAGATGAGTAGACTTCAATTATAATTTCATCCATATTAAGAATATCATTGTTGAGGTATGTCGTGCCCTTAACAAGTCTCATGATCAATTTGACCTAAATTTGTTTGAAGCAAAATAATGAACGATTTTTTTGAGGTAAACATTTATGAAATTACCTTTAACAAATGCTGTTGTGACAATATATAAAGGCGTTGCATGTTGAATGAGACAATTGAGGCCAATGTATATTATTATAAGTCTATTTATATTGGTGAGGTCTTAACCATTTAAGATCCAGTACTTAATAGGTACCTCCAATATAAAATTTTTTTTTTGAGTCTCTTAAAACACATGGTTTCACTTAAGACTTCAATGCTTAAGTAACCCCACATTATTTTTTCTTAAAATAATCATTTTTATTGTACTATTGTTTTGCAATTGTAATTTATCTTAGCTTTTTTTAATGTTATTTAATATTTAATGACCGTTGCTTTTTTTTTTACTGTTGGCTTTTCATTGCTTTGTGTATACATATATTGATTTAACTTCATGTATGTCGTATGTCCTGTTCATACCATAGAATATATTGATTTATCATCATTTTAAATAATTTGTAATTCTTAATATTTGACAATATTATTATTAATTATTTTTCAAACTTTAATTATTTTTCAAATTTTTAATAAACTACGTTTGATATAAATTTTGTAACTTTACATTTTAATCAATTTAATATTATAAAATAGATAATAGTGTTTTAAATAAATAGTTATTGGTGAGATCCTTTTAGACCTTTTGTTAGAGGGTCTCCAATGAAGTGGTTGAGTACCTATTAGGTACTATTATTAAAAAAAATAAAAAGTGATATACCTCACAATTGAGTGTCTCCAATGTGGATGCTCTAAACTAAAAATAATGCACTTTCGCAGGTAACATCAAATTAAAGTACATTACTTAAAAAAATTAAATTAATGCATATAAATACATTTTTGAAATAAAAAGTAAATAAGAAATTTAACAAATGAAAAATCATGTTATTTTATAAGAGTTTTCATTAAATTTCTACGAGTACTCGACTTGATGACTTACGTTTAATTAATATTTCTCTTATGTTGTGGGTTTGTTCAGTTGATAAAATAAAAACTACAAAATAAACCAAACTATGCGGTTGAGTCAAAAAATGATCTAAATATATCCGAACCAAACATAATTTTTATGATTTTTGTTTTGGATTAGTTTGATTTGGTTTTATGATTGATTGATTCAATTTTGAACCCCATAAAAATATGCCCACGTTTGCAATATTACAGTAGCTTATTGTAATTTTGTTTAGCTCACTAAACAAGCACTGGTTAGTGTTGTTGTTAGCATAACTAGAAAACAAAAAAAGTTGACTAAATAATTGTAGTTAGTTACCTATCTCACATATACACGATACTTATAGTACATGAATCAAAGGATTAATATTATTTTACCTAACTCGAGTACAAATATTCATTTGATTAGTCATGACTTCTAACTTTGTTTTGACAAAATATGTGTCTAAAAACTAAGACACGAAGAAGAAGAAAAAGCACTTGAAGAGATTTTTATTTGATAAATATAATTTACAATAAAAATATAATATTATTTGACACTATTGCTTATATATAATATACCCAACTATAATAATATCTAAGAGAAGTATTGAGATAACATAATAGCCATTTTTACAAAGGGGGAGCAGTTGTTGATTTCAAGAAGAGAAACCATATTATGAATGTATGTAATCACACGTGTGAGACCCATAAAAAACACTTATCTAACAATAATGCCAACTTGCCAAACAAAATGACAAAATGAATTGGTCGTACGGTAATCACATGGGCACCCCTATATTTCTAAGTTTGTATTTCTTAATGGCAAAATGTATTAAAAAAAAGAAGCAATAATTCATGTAGAACGTGAACGTGCACTTTCTATGCATAACACTCGATGTTGGGACCTTTTGTGACCTTGTCATTTACTAATCCATTCTTTTATATATTTGCTCTTCTTTCTTGTATTAATAAAACAGGACATTTCACTCACCCTTCATCATTTCATCATGCCACTTTAAATTCTCAAAATGCTTAATATTGAGACACCGTGCTTACTCCATTTACATTGCATATTGTCATATTGACTTTTTATTGTGAAATTTCAAATTTAATTACTTGATTATGTTTTGCATTTATAGGCTTCCTTTTACTTAGCACTCATATGATTCTTTGAAATAGAAATCCACTAGTAAAATAGGTATTTTGTTCTCTTTACCCTTTAATAATTTTTTGTTAGCATCAAAATTTTCTAAACCAAAAAAATATTGCATATTGCTTTTAAATTTCTTAGTCATGAACTCGGGTAACCACACAAGTTGAAGATGAATAGTGTTGCCAAGTGCCAACGAAAGACAAAGCAATAAATGTTGTGTGACATTTCACATGTTCGTTGTTCTTGAGTCGTAAGTCACTATAGGTACGAATTAATTTTGTTAATTCATTGGTCGTATATCATTTTTTTAACATAAATTCATTTTTAAATTATTTAATTTTTTAAAATTAATCTTTAATTATTACCGATAAGAATATTTGAAGATGAGAAGTTGAAGTTAACTTCGAAGACATCCGATAAAATTGGAACGATACATATATAAAATGATATTTTAGGTACATTTATGTACAATATACACGTGTTAAATACATTATAGAATTTTTTTTAATATATATGAAAATTACAAATGACAATTATAAAAATTGACGTAAAGAGTAGTACATATATAGATCGATCAACAAAAATTGAAAACTTCATCGAACCATATTTTAATGATTTTTTTTTTTTTTACATTTCCTCTTTGGAAAATTGCTTACACCCATATTAGATTTCAATTTCTTTTTGAAACCAAGTCCTAACAACATATATAAATATAAATTTAAAACTTGTTTATTTTATTATTAGTATGAGATCTTGTATTAATTCATACTAAATCATATGTCATTTTAATCTTTGAATAATAGTTGGCTTTTAACTAAACACAACTAAATTTAAATTAAACACAACTAAACCTCATAAACCCCTTTGCTAAACACTACAAAAGAAACGGTCAATTAAATAATCTAGATGCATGGAGCCATTGCCATATTGACGATCCATTAGGTGGATGCTTAATTAGTAATGGCTTCATTGTCAAAAGTGTGGGCTTTATGCAAACATAAAAATGTTGAAATAAATAAATTGGACTGTGGTTATTTAAAATAAATCTAGGGTAGACAAGTGGTGGACACGATGATTATGCTTCCTTTAACACTAACAACAAATTTGCTTTTGGTTTGCAAATGTTATAGTTGAAACTGTGAATTTGAGGAGAAAGATATATATTTACAAATGAAACAACCTTACGTATAAAACAAGTTATTTTAATTTATTTAAATCCTTCAAATTTGTTCAATTGACAAATTATTAAATATAACGTGGAATCGTGACCTGGGTAGAATTAGGTGATCTTCCATTGGATCTAAATCCTTGATAATTTACCTACCGACTGTACAAAAAGGTATAGAGAGAGCAGTAGAGGAATAATGCCTTCAACCTAAAGTTGTTTTGGTGGTTCAATTCGTATTACTTACTTTTAATCGTGTTATATATACTCTTAATCATATTGTATATGCCTTCAACCTACAGTGGGACTGGGATCTGATTCCAAAGTAGATATATCACAACCTCTTCTCATACATGGCTAAGATGCTCTCTGGATTTCTAAGGATATTATGCTTTTACATTTTCTCTATACCTTACTTCTATTGTCCACAAATAATTTTAGATCATATATTATCTTAAATTTTGTGGTTGGGTCTAATAATAATTCACAAAATTGGTTTATGAGATGATGACTGATAACTTCTCCTAGTTATAAACACTTATTATTCAAACCATATCACTTCTAATGTGATAAAATGAAGTAATTTTTTAATAATTTTAAACTTTTTAGACCAAATTGTCCCCAGAAAAAATTGACATAGGAACCTAAATATAAGTTGAAGACACTAAGACAATTCAAGCACCACCCAATCTACATACAGATCAAAAATATTAAGGAAATATCGTTTTTATTGTCTAGTGCTAATGTGGACTCCACGTGTTTTGTGAGGGAGTAAAAATGCGCCTTCATTCAATAAAAATTATTAGGATGTAACTTGTGTCCTAAGGGCACATGTTAAGGAATAAAAAAAAAACTATGTATCAAAAAACATAACATTTTAATTTTTAAGAAGTTGAATATACGACTTTTGATGCGTATATTTTGTAATGAATTTTTTAACATGTGTCATTGAACATACATTTGAGAATCTTCAAAATAAACAATTGTCAAAAAAAAAATCAAAATCAAATTCAAAGGAAAAGTTACATGTGGCAATATTAGATTGAATCATAAAATTCATAATCCAATCACACCATTTAAGACAAACCTTTTTTTTTTTTTGGAAAGAAGGACAAACTTTTATTTTAATGACACCATTTATGACATACTAAAGTAACAAAGTATAACCAACAATCAAATAAAAATCTTCAACAACAAAATTTTGAAAAATAATCTAAATAAATAAATAATTATATAAAATGACATAATTTCAAAATTAAAAAACTAAAATTATAATTTATTAAATCTGAAAAAATAGAGGTTTTTTAATTTATGATATAATATCTATTTATTTATAAGATATATTATGCATTGATTGAAAAATCACAATCTCTAATGACTACATTGCTTCTTACATATGAATTTTTTTTGTCAAAATAAAAACCTAAAATTGAAATGGTTTTACCAACAAAAGATTAAAATAATGTACAAACAAAAACAATATGAGAAGTACATGTGACACCGTATAATATTAATTATTCACCCTCTAAAAAAAATTGATTATTCACATATGTCATGCACTACCTCATTTACATTGATCCTCAATCATGAAAAGGATCATTGAAAAGAAAATATATTTACCGTATTAATTGATAATAATGAGGTTAAAAATGAAAAACATAACACAAATATTCATCATTGGTACAAAAACACATGACATATAGTTTTCATTAACGAATAGAAAAATACGGGTGTATATAAAAAAAATACGAGATAAATTTTATCACTAATAAATATGAAAAAAAAACATAGAGGGAAAACATTTTTCAATAATAATAAATATCTTTGGAAAAAAACGAGAGACTATTATTTTTCAATAAAACTATATGTTTGTAATCAATAAAAAATGAAAAAAATATGGGACAAGTTTTTATCAAGAGAAGAAAATACAAGACTGCGGTTTGGGGGCAAGGACCTGACTCAGTAAACCACAAAAGCAAAACCCAACTATTCCGTACAAAAATGGTAATAAAAGAGAACGGTCTTAAACAACCACTACCACGGACAATCCAACGATCCCACGCAGGGGCACGAAACCGAATTGCAAAAAACGCATAAGGAATATTCTTAGCATTTAAACAGATGTATGGATCGTCTGCCAACACAGAAATGAACCAAGTTCCAACATCTATCTTCAAAGTATCAGCATGCCATAAACGCCCTTTCGAGTCAAAGCAACCAACTACGAACCAAATTCACAAAGTCGCAGTGATCTTGAAACTTCAGTCGCAGTCCAGATCAAGGGATGAACAAACGACATAAATCTATCACTATCCACCAATGATGCAAGAAGCAACCGCGATGGATAAAATCTTTTAAGTATGATGAACGATTACTACCGCCAACACAGAACATCTACACACCTAGCCTATCGAGCAACATCAGGATAAAACAAGTCATGTTGAACCGAGATATGCATCCAACAGAACAACGCTATAACTAAAGAACTCATATCTTCAATCCAGAAAACTAGATTCAAGATTTTCAGACAAAATTACAAAGTTGAAACAAAGTCAACACCCATCTTCATCTCCACGGAACAAAACGAAATAAACGCCAATAAACAAAAATGAAAAAAAAATAGCAAAAACAGATCGAGACTAACTCATAATCGCGTCAACATGGGAGCTTTATAAGACAACGACGACGTTGAACGAAATCAATGACCACAATAGAATCAACACTCACCAAGACTCTGAAAGGACAACCGTTGCGGCGCTTCATCGACGACGATCTGAAATCCATAAATATATTTTTCATTCATACGTAAAAACGAGACAAATATTTATCACTAATAAACATAAAAAAAACATGTGACACATAATTGTCATCATTGTGGCAAAAAAAATACTGACTTATTTAAAAATTCACG